>Ga0308158_10000708_pt1 | contig 46856 bp, 45 predicted proteins | sample PhyBR2_FD_201038 | JGI IMG/M metagenome (GOLD analysis project Ga0308158, IMG submission 201038) | Phyllosphere microbial communities from UC Gill Tract Community Farm, Albany, California, United States - DLSLB.R2 | ecosystem: Host-associated > Plants > Phyllosphere > Unclassified | place: USA... | reverse complement strand
CTTCGTAATTATGGATAAACTGTCGTAACTTGTATTTATAATAGTTAAGTATGTCATTTAAGCCAAAATTCATTCCATTAAATACGTTTCCCGATGTTGAAAGCAAAGGCATTATTATTGAAAAATCATCTGTTGAAGATCTTCAATTAGAAAGAATAAGAAAAGCTCACAGGGATAACTACCATTTATTCTTTATTTTGGAACAGGGAAGCGGAATATTTGAAGTAGACTTCAAACAGTATACAATCATATCACCATCTGTCATCTACATTCAGCCATATCAGGTACATCGTGGCATTTCTTTTCGGGACGGGTATTTTACTGTAGTTCTTATCAGCGATGAAAACCTTAACGCTGAATACCTTGATCTGTTAAAGAAAATGGCTCCTGCAGATCCTCTGATGTTGGAAACTAAGCTCTTTGATGTTGTAACAGATGCAATAGCAGTTTGTATAAAAATGAAGGATTCTGAAAGAAAATTATACCATTCTATATTGAAAAATAGTTGCAACGCTCTGATAGGATTGATCATCTCTGAGTTTTTAAAAAATTCTGTTTCGACAGATCCACAGACCCGTTCTGAACTTATTATAAGTAACTTTAAATTTTTATTGGACGAGAAATTTGCTACAGAAAAAAATCCCAAGTACTACGCTGAAAGGTTGAATATTTCTACAGCCTATTTAAATGAATGCGCTAAAAAGGTTACCGGTAATACAGTTTCCTATCATATTCAAGAAAGAATAATGTTGGAAGCAAAACGTCTTTTGTTTCATTCTTCAAAGTCGGTCAAAGAAATTGCACACGAGCTGGGATATGAAGATTATTCGTATTTCTCACGCCTATTTAATAAATTAACGAGAATGACTGCTTTAACGTTCAGAAAAAAAAGCTTCGAATAGTCCTATACTTACATCTTCCAATCCATTTTAGCGCTTTGTATTTCTTGGTTTATTTGTATCACTAAATTAAAGATATGCCAACAGCACCCAAATGGCTCAACGATGCCCTCGAAAAAATAGCACCATCATTTTTACGAACAGTAAAAGTAGAAAATTATGTTTATCTCAACCCTTATTTAAAGAAGATTCGTTTAAGAGGGGATTTCACAACTTTGAATTTTGATCCGGGATTCACAATTTCACTTCGGGTAACTCCAAATGATCTACGCCACTATACTGTTTCTTATGCAGACCATTCAAAGAAAGCCATTGAATTTGTAGCTTACCTGCACGGTAGTTCAGTCGGAGCAGATTATATACGCGATCTTCAACCTGATGATCAAAAAATAAAGTTAGCCGTATTGGGAAGTGATAAACAGTACGACCCAACTGTAAAAAAGCAACTTGTCTTTGGGGATGAAACCTCGTTAAGTTTGATGCTCAGTTTTTTACCCTTTCTTAAAAGGAATGATCATCAATTCATCTTTTATATAGAACTGGAAGAAGAAAACAAGATGATTCCTGAAATAATTGGCTTATGTAATTATAAAATTTTTTCAAAAAAAGAGGTGTTTAATAGTGTAGAAAGTATACAGCAATTGCCCTTGCTAAGTAATCAAGAATGGTCGGATGCCAATATAATACTGACAGGAAATGTCAATTCTATCCGGAACTTCAGAAAAGCTTTGAAAGTAAATGATCATAAGGGTAAAATCTATGTAAAGGGATACTGGCTTGAAGGCAAAAAAGGATTATAATTTAAGATGCTATGAAGTTCCTGTTAATAAAAGATTGTAATAAGCATAAACAGAATATTATTGATTCAATATCGGAATTCTTATGGGATTCAGGTCATGAAGTAGTGAAGATACATTCTAATTGCAATATTGAAAAAAGAGAAGATTCTGATGATCACGATTATATTATAAAAATAGCAGATATTCCCGGTACTCAACAACCTGATCAGATATCGAGTGATATAGAACAATATACATTTGCACTGATGGTCAAAGCAAACAAAATATAAGCTCCTTCATTCCAGAGACAATTTGCACATAAGCTTTCATTTTTTAATTGAATGATCTCCGAAACTCCATTGGCGAAACCTTAGTTTTCGACTTAAAAAGTTTGCTGAAGGACTGAGGATGTTCAAATCCCAGATCGTATGCGATCTCACTCACTGAAAGATCAGTGGTAGATAATTTCTCTTTCGCTTTTTCGATCATTTTTTGGTGTATATGTTCCTGAACATTCTTACCGGTGATCTGTTTCAGCATACTGCTCAAATAATCGGATGAGACATTCATGGCATCAGCAACGTTCTTTACCGTGAGAAGACCACCTTCCGGCTGTTCATCAAATGAGAAATGTGAATTCAAAAAATTCTCAACTTTCGTCAGCATTTGATGGCTGCTGATCTTTCTGGTAATAAACTGGCGGTTGTAATACCTATCGCAGTATTTGAGCAGGAGTTCTATCTGAGCGATGATCAGATCCTGGGTGAATTTATCAATATTGGTATGGTATTCCTGTCTGATGCTCTCAAGAATGCCGACAATGATATTTTCTTCTTTATCAGAAAGGAACAGCGCCTCATTAATATAATAATCAAAAAATGTATAACTTTTAATGTTTTTTGCCAATGGTGAATTCCATAAAAAATCCGGGTGTATCTGTAAAAGATAACCAGAGCCATTATGCAATGTATCTGGTTCTTTCTCAAGTCGTAAAACCTGTCCGGGTGCAATAAAAGACATCAGTCCTTCATCAAAATCATACATCTGCTGCCCATAGTGAAGCTTTGCTCCAATATCACGCTTTAAGGCAATAGAATAAAAATCCATCACAATATTCACCGCTTTTTCATCCTCTGGAAATTGGACCAAAGCATAATCGACCAGGCTAAGTAAAGGATGTTCGGGCTTGGGAAGGCCTCTGAAGCGATGATACTCTGTGATAGATCTTATCCTAATTATTTCCATAAATACAAATTTAAATTTTTGGTCACGAATTACAGGCTCATTCTTCTAAAAGATTATTAGATTAAATTCCTTCGAAATTCTATTAGTCAATTGCAGATGCTCTGCTCTTCATTAGCAGTCCAAACCAATCCTCTAAATGCCACGTATGCGTAAGCTTGCCATCTTTTAAATAATGAAATTCGTGCAGGGCTATTGATACTTTTTTATGCGTTGGCGGGATTCCCATAATTTCGTTAACATGGGTAAATTCCATAGAAGCTCTCACCGCCGCACGCTCATGCGTCCCGAAAATATCGTGGATGACAATCTCAATATCTGGACATACTATGAAAAGATACTTCATAATTTCCTGCAGACCTTTAGGACTATCTTCCTGTCCAGGCGCCAGAGGAATATCTTTCCAGTCAGGCATACAGATCTCATCCAGTATTTCCGGCTGTTTCATCTTAAATGCGCCGTAAAATTTTGTTATGGTATCTCTCTCCGTTTTCGTTAACGCTCTAACAAGCTCAATTTCATTATTTTCCATATTCATACAGTACTAAAGATTCGACCCTCCTGATATTTCAATGCGTTGGGCATTGATCCAGCCTGCCGCATCGCTGCATAAAAATGCTACTACACCCCCTATATCTTCAGGAAGTCCCACTCTTCCGAGAGCCGTTTGCGATGCAAGATATTGATTCATCTCTGCATTATCGCGAACTGCGCCTCCCATTATATCTGTTTCAATTGCGCCAGGAGCTGCAACATTGACTCTGATATTTCTTTTTCCCAATTCTTTTGCCTGATATTTTGTCAACACTTCCATTGCGCCCTTTAATGCTGCATAAGCTGCAAAACCCGGTGTGGCGAAACGTGTAAGACCGGAAGAAACATTGACGATCCCTCCGAAAGGATTGATTTGAGGCAACAGCTTTTGGGTGAGGAAAAGTGGCCCTTTAAGGTGTACATTTTCCATTTCCGTGAACTGATCTTCAGTAAGATCTTCAAATTCTGCATAATGGATAAATCCGGCGTTGTTGACTAGAAAATCAAATCTGTCTGTATTTAATTGAGACTGCAATTCTGATGTTAAAGTTTTTGTAAATTCATCGAAACTGGAAGAATCTGAAACATCAAGCTTCAATGCAATTCCTTTTTGTCCGAGTTCTTCAATTTGTTTTACAACTTCTTCGGCAGCTTCTTTTTGACTGTTGTACGTAAAAACGATATCCAAGCCTTTTTTAGCAAGACTTAGTGCCATATTTTTTCCTAGGCCACGGCTTCCTCCTGTAACGACTGCAATTTTGTTTTGAGATGACATACTTCTGTTTTTTAATTATTAATGTGAAGCAAAGGTATGTCGACAATGGAACGAGGATGTAGCCATATCCTATCTGTTTGTAGCCATAAACAGAAATTGATGTGATTACACTTTAGTCCTAGGTATTTCATCAATAAAAAGTAAATGTAGTAACTTCTAATAAAAATCATGAAAGTGTACCTATTTCACAATAGTTCGTCAGTCAAAATCAAATGGAATCTTCCCTTTCTTCCGCGAATTGGTGAAACTCTGTCTGTGTCCGGACTTCTTTCGGAAAATCAAAATAATGAGCTTTGCAGGAATAGAGATTATTTTACCGTTACACATATCGCATGGTTTCCATCACGGCGGGAAAACCAGTCATTCGTTGAAATAATTTTGGAGTAGCTTGTTATAACAGCTTTGTGACAAAAGGCTTTACGATGTGTCTTATTCATCTGCTGGCCGGAAGTCCAACAAAGTGATGTATTGGATCTATTTCGAATTTGATCATCAAGATGAATTATGGGCTATTATTTCTTTGACAATCCTTTTTTCAATATTGATCCGTGGCCTAACTGCCACGCATGTCATGGAATATCTTAAAAAATAGAATAGCATCAATTACTAGGACTGCTGAAGAAAAAGGCCTGATATTGTCCGGGGCTAACGGCAATCTATTAAATTATTTTTTATTTGTGTTTTCCGTATTTGTTCCCTGTGCTGGAATTTTTGTAAGTTCCTCCTTTATGAAAACTGCCTTTTCCACTTTTATAAGTACCGCTACGTTAATACAAATTTTTTGTTAACGGTAGTTTTTGTTTTTGTTTTTTTTATTTGCAATCATTAAGGCATTATCAAGTATATTTTTCAGATCTCCATAATTGTCAAGACGAGAAATTGTGAGTTCTAAAAATGGCATTTCCATCTTATAAATTTTATAATTCTTAATATGAATTTTCAGTCGTTCTGAGCTGTGTTTTCCTATATACCGATAAAATTCAAAACGCTCAATATGTCGGAAGTAAATAAATCCGAATTCCGCGGTCCATATTCCGTTTTTAGAAATTCTGAAAACTAATTTGCTTTTTTTAAGTCCACCATAAATGAAAAAACAACCTGTAATAATTAATGAAATTCCGTAAAGTGTATGTGTTTTTATCAGAATGTAAAGCGCAAATATGAGTACTAGAAATCCAAAAATGGCTAAGCCAAAAGGTTGCTTAGTCTCGTAATAGTCATGATAAAATTCTTCTTTGCCCACTCTCAATTTCTTAGAAATGTGATCTTCATAATTGCGTCTGAAAACGGTGTAATTATTATCTGTCATTATTTAAGTTGGCAGGATTGATTGTATTTGGCTAGATCTCAATTTTTAATTGTTCCAAAAGCTTTTTATTCATTTCAACAACAGATTTTCTGGTAGTTGCAGAATAATTAAGGTCTGCACCCGAAGAAATCAATAAGTCGAAAATTTGTCTTAAGTCATAAGATTATAGGCTATAACTGATCTTCGATCCGAAACCGAATAACACTATGTTTTCCTGGTAAAAATTATAGTTTTTATTAATTGATTTGTTCAGTACTTTACCTTTACTGATCCAATGCTCTGATATCCGAAAATTCAGTTTCAATATTAAAATTGCTGAACTCGTAACCTGGGGACATATCGTGCAAACCTGCATTTAGTAATCTACCGCTAAAAACGACTTCGCTATTTTCTTTAATGCGGCTCAGTTTTTCATACAATTTTCCATTTTTAGGAATAGCCTTCACCTGCATAAAGGAAAAATAATCCTGATAACCTTTGTCATAAAAATTCTCCACTCCCACTCTCATCACAACCGTATCGCTTGAGTAAGTATCCACTTCATCCAGGTCAAGTAAGGTCAACTTTCCTTTCCAATTTTGACAGAATCCTATGGAATCTACCATACTTTTATACCTGAGCTTGATTTCCTCAAGCTTTTTTGAATTACTGCTGTCTATTTTTGCCAGTGCATTAAATTTTTTGGTTTCATTTAAAAGTTTGGTCTGCAGTAAAGAATTATCCTTAACTGCTATTGGGTCATTTTTTATCTTTTTTTCGCATGAATTTAGAATAAGGGTAAAAAAAAGAACGAGGACTAAAATTATCTTACTTTTCATATTTGTTGTATTTGATTTACAAATGATTTTATACTCACCATTATTTATTCTCGTTTTCAGATAGTGAGAAACTGAAATAGTTCAAACTGGTTCTAGCGTATTTTTTAAAAAAAACCTTGCACAAATGCTCAATCTAAGCACTTCAGCTCCGCTTTTGGCAAACCCTTGTTACCAGCAGCGTTTTTTTCGTTTAGTTAAAATTATACGGATAGCCAATTTTATTTAAGTCGTCTTCAAGTTGTTCCCAGTCTTCAAGCTCTTCAACGATTGTCAAAACCATTTCTTTTGTCAGAGTTTTTCCATTATAAACTTCTGTCACCGTTTGCAATGGTATTCCATTTTCTATAAAACTTTCGTCAAAATATTCTGTCGCCCAATCAACATAAGTTTGCGGATCCCCGTCAAAAATATTCAACATTTCTTTTGAATTGTCTTCGTCATTTTCTATTTGTCCGGTTTGCCAATTTTTGTTTTCGGTTGTCCAGATACAAAAAGTTGTTCCAATAGTTTTTACAGGTTCGCCAAAAATAAACTCGTCAAAAATTGAAGGTAAATCTTTTGTTAGTTTATGCTTTTCTTGTTGTTGATATTCGTGAGCAAATCCATTTATTACACAACCGCCTTGTTTAAATAAAATCAGCATTTGGTCGCCAGAACCGTTTCGCATTTCGCTAAATTCTTCATCGTCTGCCCATTTATTGTTGTATGAATAATAACGATATTCCCATTCTTGTGAGAGAATTGCGTCTAAAACAGAAATTGCTTTGCAGATTGTCTGTAATTTTTGTCTGTCGGGTAAATTTAGTTCTTTGGTTGAAATCATTTTTCAGTTTATGTTCTTTGTTTCGTTCTGTGTTGCGATACGCTTATCGGTAGCATTTTGGGGCTTTGCGATGGTGGGGCAATCGAAGGACAAATCTTTAATTTTCCACAAAAGCTCAATCGAAGAAATACTGTTGAACTTTGGAGTTTCGCCTCACTATTGCAAAGCCTATGTTACCTGATGGCATATTTTTAGCTAAAAATTTGGTCAATTATATTTTCGTAGCTCTGATAAACAGTATTTCCCTTTGGACTAATGCTAGGCAAATCAAAGTCAGTAATTTTCGTTATCTTAAATAATTCAAACATTGGCAACAAATCATCTAAAGTTTCTTTAACAAATGGTCTTTTATGGTCAAATTTATAATATTCAATTCGATTACAAATAAATTCGATAGCACTGATTTTATAATTATTAGTTGTGTTAGTTGAATGAATTTCAGCACCTTCTTCTATGAGCAATTTCATAATTTTAAATGCTTCTTGATAATTTTTTGTTGGTTCACTCTTTACTGTCCATTGGTCTTTTTTTAATAATCCTAAAAATCCAGATTTATTTTGTGGACTATATTTAGGAATGTAAATTTCGTCTCTTGAATTGGCGATAACTGCTTCAACTGCAAAATGTAAAACTGGTTTTCTCCATTCTTCATCTTCAATTTCTGTTTCCATAAATTTTACATTAGCTCCACAATCAATTAATAGTTTAGCTATGTCATAGTTTCCAGTTTTAATTGCTGTTTGTAAAGGAATTTCTCCATCATCTCGTTTGGATATTCCTTTTGCGATACAATTTACTAATTCTGGACTTTTGTCGAGAATTTTAGACACTTCGCTAATTTCTTTTTTCCTAATTGCACTAAATAATTTTTTCATTGTTCAGTCTATGGATTATGCTTGGAAATGCTTGCGCATAACCTATTTATATACGCTACAATATAGCGCATATTGATCCTAAATTAGGTGGCTTTGCGTTACTTTGCTTTTTACAAATTTATAAAAACAGTCAGTATAAAACTGATGTTTGATGATTTTAATTGGATCATCGTACTTTTTTGTGAAGTTGAATGATAGGGTCAAAAATTTCTTCCAGGCTTTTCTCTCTGCTTTTTAAATTATTTGGATAGTAGGTTTACCGTCTGGATCATATTTTATGGATCTGAGGAAAAATATTCACTAATCTTATCAAAAACTTTTGTTCGACAATACTAATTCCCGTTACATATTCAATTTACATTCTAACTCAGACCATAATCAAATGGACATACGTCATCATTGTAGATGTTTATCATTGTTTGAAATGAAGTACTGAATTCAACTATTATTCTCTGACAGTTATAGCTCTTGAAACAATTTCTCTACTTTTAAAACCTCCGCAACATTCTTTTTATTGACTTTTCATAAACAGATCTTATTTCAACGACAATGATTCCATATGAGGCTACCTGATTTTCTATAGCAAATATATTCCGTGGTCACTGCGGAAAAAAATCTTTTTGGGTATCCGGGATCGGAGATCCCAGAACCTCCGCAAAAATATTTCAAGCTTTCATCAATGTTCTTTCTTATTGTTTTCAAGGAATTGATTGCAGTTTTCCTTGTGCCTGCCTGAATGGTGATCTGCATAGAAAAAGTCAGAAACCTCACAAGATGCAAATGCAGTTCATTGAAATTTTGATCCTTATTATTCTCTTGGTATAAATCATCTTATCAGATGTTGGTATAAAATATCTCAAAAGACATTGGTATAAATCACTTGATCACATTCTTACAAATCGTTTGATCAGATTCTTTTATGAAACAATTCGTCAGATGTTATAAAATATCAATTAAACAAATCCGATTATAATTCATTTCATCAAATGATACGCTCAAATAAAGAATAGAAAAAGGTCAAAATTTCCTTCAAGCTGCAATTACAGAATCTACAGGTTTTTTTTAGATGCAAGTGCGGGAAAAACAGGTCTCCGCCGCACACGGAGCAAATCAGATGAATTATAATATTGTCAACGAAATTAAATTAAGCTATTCAAGAAAAGGGAACGCAGATAAAACAGTGATGAGTTCCTATGATGTTTCTGAAGTGTTCAGAGCCCATTTTGATGCGGAACAAATCGACTACAAAGAAAGTTTTTACGCATTGTATTTAGACCAGAAAAATAAAGTGTTAGGTATCAAAAAAATATCAGAATGCGGAATCAGTTCCACGTTAGTGGATGTCAGAATTGTGATGCAAGGCGCTTTGTTATGCAATGCCAGCGGAATTATTGTTTGTCATAATCATCCTTCGGGAAATCTAAAGCCTTCAACAGAAGACATTAAAATGACGGAAAAAATCAAAGAAGCGGCAAAGTTTTTAGATTTCTCTGTACTCGATCACATTATTCTGACTTCTGAGCATTATTACTCTTTTCTCGATGAGGGTCATTTGTGATAAAAGACTATTAAATCACATTATTTCAAAGCAATTTAATATTAATTTAAAAAGTAACATCATGAAAAATATTACAGAAAACAAAAAAGTTTCAACTGGCAAAAAGGAAGGTAAACCTGATTTATTCATTGAAAGAATTGTGGAAAATCTTGATAAAGTCAATGCAAAAGATTGGGAAATGTACAGTGACCTGAGCGCTGTATATCCCTCGAATTTGTTTACCGGGACATGGTACCAGGGCTACAATATTTTAGCGACGATGGTTAAGAAATTTTCATCTGCAAGATATGCAACTTTTAACAGTATCTCAAAAGCAGGAGGACGATTAAAAAAAGGATCGAAGGGTTGCTTAATCGAATTTTTCACTTATGTTTTTAAAGATAAGGAAAGCGGAAAAATGATTAGTGCTGAGGTTTTGGCAAAGATGAACGATGATGAAAAAAGGAATATTATTAAAATTCCATGTGTCAGAAATTATGTTGTTTTTAATGCTGAACAGATCGAAAATTTAGCAGAAATTAAAATCAGTTTTGAAATTGGAGATCACGAAAAACAGGAAATTTTAGAAATTGAAAAATGTGAAAATTTCGTTTATCGTATCATTAAAAATGGAAATCTCAATTTGCGTTATTCTATTAACGAAATTGCTTTCTATTCTCCGGGAGCTGATTTTGTGATGCTTCCAAAAAAGCAATATTTTATTTCAGCTTCAAAATATTACAGCACGCTGTTTCATGAAATTTTACATTGGACAGGACACGAAGCAAGACTCAACAGAAATCTGAAAGGGCATGACGATAAAGCAAGTTATTCTTTTGAGGAATTAATAGCCGAAATGGGGTCAATGCTTCTTTGCCTTCAGTTTGGAATTTCTGAGGAATTTCTCAACAGTGTACGATATCTGAAAAGTTGGTCGGGATCAAATCGTGAAGACCGTGCCGCAAAAATCCGCAATGCATTTGTAGAGTCGAAAAGAGGAAAGAAATTTCTGGAAAACCTGCAGTGATTTTTGCGGTTAATACTAAAATTCAAATCCTGAAAGAAGAGAGAGATAAATAAAAGGATTCTTTCAGGATAGTTTTTCTCTAATCCTTAAAAGTTAAATTATTTATAGTTTCCAATGTAAGCTTTTACTAACTGGTTTAATCTTTACAAGATGGGAACTGACTTACAAAATAAAAGCAATGCGTAAAAAATATGAAAACCAAAATGAAATTTTCCGTTGATTCTTTGCTGTTTGGGATTGAGAATCCCAAAGGAAAGACAGAGCAGATTATGTTTGCCAGGAAAATGGCGGAGTATGAAGGTATAGAGAATTGCAATCGTCTGGCACAATTGTGTTTTGAAGATGATACAGTAAACAGAGCTTTTTCGGGAGCTGTCGCCATGGATGAAACTTTGATTCTCGGTTATGAGGGATGGAGCGACAGCAGGTTGCATCTGTGTATCAGAAGCGGAAGAAGTGCAGTGAGAATAGCAACAGGTAGTTTTCCAAATCAGGAAATATTAATGTACGATGATTATAGGAATGTCATTCTTTTAAACGAGCTTTCAGAAAAACAGATTGAAGAGATTTTTATTGCGTTGTGGAACAATATGGATTTGATACAACCAAAGCCTAGGTTCTTATTGCGGGAAGATATTGAGTAGAATATAAAACAAAAAAATAATAATCATGAACAACATTGTAAATCATACAGCAATTTCAGAGGTGAGTACTTTATTGGTACTCCGTCACCGAAGCAATTCCGTCGGAATTGTACAGGCGGTCAGTCCATTCGGAAATGTAATAGATGTCGAACCCAAACCTGGAGTTGATACAATTATGCAAATCAATTTGTCAGAGAGTTCATTTACGGATTTCTATACCCATTTTTATCATCAGCTTAAAAACCCTTCGGAGTATTCATTTTTCAAAGTGAGCGAGTATGAGGCGCACGAAACTGCAATAGGTTTGCAGAAGTATATTCAAGCTTCGTCGGATAGTGAGAGAAGCGATTTAGAGGATTATGCCGTTTCCATCGAAGCGGTAAACGCCATCAAAAATCAAAATTATACCAATGAGGAATCTTCTGTTGAGGGGAATGGTTTTAAGAATGAGTCAACGGTAATTGATAATCATTCTCAGTTCCGTTTTCAAATTGAGGATGTTCCCTGGGAATCGTTGGCTGAGATAAATGTTGATCGGGAAAAATTGGATAGGATCGGAGCGTTGGAATTTTTGTTAAAAGGACACAAAACACCGATGTTGATTCAGATACCGCTGAGTGAAGAATATTCAGTAAGTATGGTCGATGCAAGGTTGCAGTTGAGGTTGGATGATCGTGGCGAAGTAGTTATCCGTATTCACAGGCTTTTTGAGAAATGGGACTTTAACAAAAAGTTTATGGGGCATCGGTTTACAAAGGAAGATGAATTGAATTTGTTGAATTATGGGAATATGGGAAGAGTAGTTGGTCTTGTTGATCCGTGGACAGATGAGGTTATTCCCGGGTTGATAAGCATGGACAGGCTGACGAATGAATTGATCCCTTTGAGAATGGATCTTGTCAGAATTCCGCAGGTGATTTGCGGAGTGACTTTGAGCCCGGAACAACGGAAGATTCTTCGTGAGGGAAAACGCCTGTTTGTTGAAAATATGTTGTCGAAGAAGGGTAGACTGTTTTCAGCGACCTTGCAGTTCAGTACGGACAAACAAGCAGTTGAGTTTTTATTTGACAGGATGTTGAAAGATTTTCGGAAAAGTTCTCAAGAGGAATGGGTTTGCGAAGTTCCAACAATGTTTAGAGGAAGATATCTTCGGAAATGGCAGATTGATAAACTGAAAGCAGGGGAGACGGCGTATATCAGTGGTTTAGTAAGTGAATTAGGGAAGAAGTATCAGGGGTATATGCATTTTGATAAGGAGACAGGAAGAATTTTGTTTTCTTTTAAGAATCCCAATGCAAAGAAGAAGCTAACTACATAAAAGGTTTCGGAAAAATTTTAGAATTTAATAGTCTCAACGTTTGATAATTTTGAGTTTAAAGGTGCAGGGTCAAGAGACTTTGTACTTTTTTATACGTGTTTTAAATAGAAAGGTATATTGATTTTTATTCCTGCAAAATTCAAATCAGATCAAATCTTTTAAATAGTTGTATTGTTAGTTAGCCTGAACAAGTTTTCCAGCAAAATAAATGTTTTTGGTTGATTTTGGAAATATTGTTGTTATGTATTGATAGCTAGTAAGTTAATCGCTTGTTGTTCTGTATTTTTGTCCGAAATATTGTTGGTATTTCGGACAAAAGTTGGTGAAAATATTGCGGGCAAAAATGCAATTCCTTCCTTTGATCGGAAACGCATTTTTGCTGACATTGGAACAACCCCATTTCTAAACATTCCGAGGTTTTGTCTGAAGTTTATGTTTTGAAAAAAGGTTGCATTAATTTTCATATCTTTTTATATAAATTGTAAAATATTACTTAATTTATTTTATTAATAAACTAATTTTCCTTTAACAACAATTTAATTGTGCTTCAGAATGTCTATGTTCAAAATGTTTAGATTGAATCGTTGTTTTATCACAATATAATTTTGAATTAGATATCCATTTTTTATCTTTACCTAAATAATACTTAATCATGAAAAATAAAGCGACTATTAACAATAGCAGTATCGAATCAGCTGGAATTCCAAAGGACTATAAAGAGTCTATTGCAGAATATATTTGGAATGGATTTGATGCTAATGCAAGTGTCGTTGAAGTTAATTTTGATTATAATGATATAAACAATATAGAAGAATTAGTTATTTCAGATAACGGTCATGGAATTGAATTTGAAAAATTAGACAAAACGTTTGGTTTCTTTCTTGATTCGTTAAAAAAAAATTCTTTTCAAAGATCCTCATACATAAAGGGGAAAAAAGGGAAAGGAAGATATTCATTTTCGGCTTTTGCTAGTACTGCTACATGGAATACGGCATATTTAAAAGATGGCGATATTTTAGAATATGACATTATCATTAAAAAAGAAAATAAGGATGAGTTTGAGGATCTAAATCATATAAAGTCAAAGAAAACTCATACAGGCACTAATGTGATTCTAAGCGGTATAAATGAATTAGATGCTTCACACTTTTATGATGAATCATTTAAAGATTTTTTGGCTAAGGAGTTTGGATGGTTTTTATTTTTGAATAAAAATTTAGGATATGATTTAAAAATTAATGGTGAAAGTATTAACTATCAGCATTTAGTTGCTGATTATGAAAAAAAAGAAATAAGAATAAAAGATAGTAATGATGAAGAACATCTTTTTGACATCACGTATATAAGGTGGGATATTAGAGTTGGCGATAAATACTATTATTATTTTTTGAATGATGAAAAAAGAGAGTGCGCAAAAAGGCTTACTTCGTTTAATAATAATGCAATTGACTTTCACCACAGTGTTTATATTGAGTCCCTGTTTTTTAAAAATTTTGAAATTGAAAACAATATATCGGAAATAGATGATAGTTTGTTTTTTAGAAATCAAAATAATCCTGTTTTTAAATCACTTATTAATCGCTTGCATGCCTATTTACATGATAAACAAAAAGAATTTGTAAAAGGTATTGCTGCGGATGAACTAATTTCAAAATTTGAAAAATATCAAGTATTACCAAGGTTCTCCAATAACAAATACGACCAGGAACGAAAGAAAGACTTAATCAATGTTATAAAGGAGCTTTACACTGTTCAGCCTAAAATTTTCAAAGGATTAAAAGAAGAACAGGAAAAGACTTTTGTTGGTTTTTTGAATTTGTTATTGGATACTGATGAACGGGAAAATATTTTGGGAATAATAGAAAGTATAACTCTTCTTTCAACGAATGAAAGGGAAGAACTCGCCGGTATTCTCAAAAGAACTTCATTGTCAAAAATTACGAAAACTATAAAATTGCTTGAAAATAGATTTAAAACAGTTGAACTGCTAAAGGTTTTAGTATATAATTTCAAAGATTTTACAACTGAAAGAAGTCATATCCAAAAGATTATTGAGGAGAACTATTGGCTTTTTGGGGAACAATATCATCTTGTTTCTGCTGATCAACATTTTCAAATAATGCTAAACAATTATCTTTATTTTTTAGATGGCGTTGAAGAGAAAAAGGAGATAAGCGGTTACGATTGGAAAAGAAGACCAGATATTTTTGCGTGCAGAAAGAGAAATATTCCTGATTCAATGGAAGATAGCTCTATGCTAGAAGAAAATATTCTTGTGGAGCTCAAACGTCCGTCGGTTACTTTGACAAGAAAAGAATTTAGACAAGTAGATGACTATTTAGATTTTATTTTAAAACAGGATAAATTTAACAGTCAAAAGAGAATATGGAAATTTTATTTGGTGAGTAATAAGATAGATGATTATATTGTTAAGCAGTATGAGGCATTTAAAGACAAAGGTAAGCGATTTTTAGTGCAACAAGCTGGAAGGTATGAGATTTTTGCAATGACTTGGGATGATTTATTTTTAACATTTGAAATCAAACACCAATACCTTCTTGAAAAATTGACTTTTGATAAAACTTCGATACAGGACGTACTAAAAGCAAAAGGGATTAAGATTGATTCTGATAATATTACAGCAGAAATAATAAATTTGAAACAATAAACATTATGAACTTTTCTCTATTACAAAAGATATGGAAAGATTCTGTTTGGAGTAAAATAATCTCGGTTATAATTATTGCTTTAATAACATTCACATATAATGTGATAGTTGCGAAAGAAAAGAGTTTTACAATCTTAGAATCTTTTTCCAATTTTTTTCATTTTAAAATAAAACTATGGATTTTAATTTTAATATTTTTTTGTATTGCTGTTGTTTTTTATGTAATTAACCGAGGTTTTCGATATGATAATGAGACTTTAGAATTGGATAGAAAATTATTTAAGCAAATTTCAGACGGTGAAGGAATTATAGAGTTGATTTTGGAAATTAAAGGAAGAGGGTTTTCGAATCATCCTGTCAGAATGGAAAGGATCGAAACAATGATTAACTTACTTGAGGAAAGTAAAAAACCAGATTTTGAATTTCTGAATCCGAAATTAGATAAACTAAAATTTAGTGTTATTGAAGAACTAAAAAATTTAGATGAAATTCTTTCAAAATATATATTTGGAGCTAATATGAACGGCTGGGTTTCAATTCCATCGGAATGGGAGTATGAACAGAGAGAGCGTTTAGAAAAAGCCAAAAGTGAAATTAGCAGACAAGAAGATATATTTACAAAAGTCTATCAAAAATTTATTACAGAGGGGAGAAAAATTTTAAAAGTTTAGAGAAGCTGATTAGTATACTTTTTTAATAAATAAATTTTCAATAGAGGGAATTTAAACTAAATTTACTAGATACACTGCGCTAGATCGTGTCTTACTAATTGTGCAATTTTATAAAATTCTATTCCAGTATAGATAGAATCAAGAAATATAGTTTTTCCCTACTTAGTTTTCTTAATGAGTATTTCTTGCAGATTATCTAAAGGTGTCCAAATTCCTGACTTAACTTTTAAATAAGTTTTACATAATGAAACGATTTTTTCTTCATCCCCAAACCTGATTTTTTTTCTTTCCAATTCTGTTAAACCTTCAAATGCATTTGAGGTAAAACCATATGTTGATAACAATAGTCCGCTTTCACTTTTTTCATTACAAATTACTTTCAAAAACTCTTTCACATATTTTTGACCAATTTGTTGTTTGGATTTCCAATGTTTAATTTCAACGAGGTATTTCGTTGGAGTTCCCTTTTTATTGATTTCTAAAATAAGATCTTTTCCACCGTCTTTGCTGGAAGGTGTCAATATTACATTAAAGGCCAAGCCTTCAGATAGTTCTGTAATTATTTTTTCAAGCTCTCTCCACTCAACTTTTAATAGAAAATTTGGATCCGTTACTATCTTTTCTATAAATGTCTTACTTACAACTTTGATTATATCTTCATATTCAAGAGAACTGAGATCAGATTCTACTTCTATTTTTGATGTCCATGATTTAAGGTCATCTAAAGTTAAAAGCTCTACTTTTAAAGGATTAGCAATATTTACAAAATGATAACACGATGAAGTAAATCCTTTTGGACCAAATAGAATAAGACGGTCATAAGGATAGTTGAATGCAAAGGAGACTCTTTCATGTACACGGTTTTCCTGAACACTTTTGTTGGTGTTTTGAAGTGAAATGCATATTCTGTCGTGAGAATCATCCCTTACGCACATGAAATCGAATGCGCTTGTGTCAGGGCTGGGATTAAAAATGGTCTTAAAACCATCGTTTGATAAAAGCTTTGAGATAACCTGATGAAATGTAAAACAAATTTCTCGGTCATCTCTTGGGTTCGTTATTGAGTTTTCTAAAACCAGGATATCACGAATTAATTTATCTTTTTTTGCTGGAGTCATCATATTAATAACTTAGAATCAGTATCAATATTTATTTTAGTTTATCGATGTAAAAACATTGTGATACTTCACTTTTTCTGTTGTAATCCTTGTAGCGGCAAAACTTTGAATCACCGTTAGTCATTACTTTAATTTTCCAGTCCTCCTCTCCAAAAAATATAAAAGGCCTGAGAAGGTTTTTCGTATTTTCCTCAATTTCAAATTTTGCGATCCATTTCGGAAGCTCATTTTCATCTTTTGCATTGTGATTCCAGATCTTTATAACATTCGTTTCATCCGTTAGATCCTTGTCGTTTTCTACAACAGTGCAGCAATCTCCAAAAATCTTAAACATTTCAATCTTATCACTGTTTTTTCCATACCTGCTTTTAGGATAGTATTCAAAACCCAATTTTCCCCACGCATATTGTGATTCTTCAGGTGCACAATAAAGATGGTAAGCAAAATAGCCTTTGGGACGCAGATATGACGCTAAACTGCTAAGAAGTAATTTAGCGATTCCCTTATTTCTGAAATCCGGTTTAGTCTCTGCTCTTACTATTTCAATACATTTTGAAGTGAGTTTATAGGCGAAAAAGCCGACAACATTGTTTTCTTGTATTGCAATACATATATTCTTTTTTTTAAAAGACTGATCAATCGTAGAAAAGTTACCCGAAGGAAACGTAGACCAGGAATAAATATCGTCCATCTGGCCTGGAGCAGGATCAAAACTTATGGAGTAATTGTTTCTGTACATTGTGAAAAAAATAGATTTATGAAAGAAATATACTAACCTAATTTTATCTCCCTGCAGGAATTGTTAATATTATAATCAAGTGAAATGTGGCAACACATATACCTTTAATTTTTTATCTAACAGTCTTTTGACATAGTTAAGCAGAGAAAATTTACTTTCGCATTATAAAGAATTCCTGTTTTCAAGATATATCATTTAGTGATTTCTGATTAACCTCATAAAGCATTTTCGTCAACTCGCTATTTTGCCGAAATTGTTCTACTTTTTTTATTATTTGACTAACAAACTCATCAGTGTGGTTGCCGGCAAACCATGCAAGTCTATCAAGATGAGCATTGTCAAAATTTGAGTCATAGGGGGATCCAAAGCTGTAGTTTCTGTATTCCATGGCTTTTGTATTATTCTCAAATGACCTGTCTATTCTGTCAAATGCTGATAACAGAAGCGAATATTCTCCCCTTAGCAAATCATTAATTTTCATTGTGTCAAATGCAGTAATGTCTTCGATGTGCATATGAAATTCGAACATCCATCCAATAGCAAGTGACAGCGAAGATTTTCCAAAATCCTTGAGGTACCATCGTACATCATATAAAGTATTTCCCCACGATTCACAAACCCACCCGTCAACAGGATTTTTATAAAAATAATTGAGCAAGGGATGTTTTAATTTTTGAAAATAGTAATTTTTTATATTTTCCTTTTGATTGGCAAGCTCTATGTAGGCGTTCCATTTTTCGGAAGTATCAAATATTCCGACAGTTTGATGTAATAATTCCTTTTGCATATTTTTAATTCCAGTATTCAATATATTGTTCTACAAACTCACGCATTCTGTAATTTTTAACAGGTAAGTAATCCAGAGATTTTTTCAGCCAGTTATAAATGAAATCGTCAAACAAAAGATGTTTTGTTTTTACGGGAATTGTATCCGGCAGTTCCTGATCCCATTCAACTGGTTTTGATAAGGTATTTGTATTAGGTATCTTCCAGTATTCGGGTGATAAATACAGGAGCTGATAATATTTTTGCGGAGGATTTAGAATATAGTCAGCTGGTAAATGTCTTTCCATGATAGTTCTGTAAATTTCCTGATGCCAGTATCTGTATAGCTGATGGTTTTGATCAGAGGCATAATTTGATTTATTTTCAATCACTATTACAGAGTGGGGATAAATCCTTTTTAAAAGAATATCAATTCTTCCTTTTTCAGTTGTAACAATCCAATTGTCCTTATCAGAAATTCGTTCTATTCCCAATAAATCAAGAAAAATATTTAGAAATAAATGCCCTTGACCATGTTGTGATGCAGGGTTTAATAAATAAGCCAAAATATAACTGTGTTGTTTTTCGCTGATGGTAAAGAAGGAAAATACATTGAAGTTATAGCTGGTTTCGCTGTTTTTAATATTTGATTTATGTTGTACAACCTGAAATTGGTTCAGAAAATCTTCTGTATTTATGAGAAAGTCCTCTCTGCGCTCAGATAAATTTCTTGAGTATCCATTTAGCAAATCGCCTGAAAATAAATTTTCTTTAAGAAACTTTCTTTTGATTTCTACGAATAAGTTAACGGAACGGGCAGCATTTAGCAAAATTTCCGAATTCATAATTCTGGTTGATTTATTTCTTCTTTCTTCTCTTTATTGTAAAGATATGATATTTATGCTTCCGTTTTCAAGATTCCGTTTTTACTTATCAATAATCGATGGAAATTATTGACATTCTAATTGTCATTGATATATTTTGTATATTAACTGCTATGGAAATCCGAACCAGAAATATAATTATTGACACGTCTTATTTCGTTCAGAATGTATTCGATTTTAATAAGACCGAATTGCAAAAACTACGTAAATTAATAGATAAGGATTCTGCAAAACTATATCTTACTGACATAACCGTTGCTGAAGTACATAAAAAAATAAGCGAATTGATATCAACAGCGTGGAAAAGGCTTGATACAGGGGACGGAAGATATCTTAAACCAATACCGGTTTTTAAGAATCTACTCAAAGAATACAACGAGGAGAAACTTGTAGCTGTTGTTAAAGCCAATTTTGAAAATTTCCTAAAATCCTTGAATGTCCAGATTATAAAGAGCGATGAAGTAAACGTTTTACAAATTTATGAGATGTACGTCAGGCAGGAACTGCCCTTTAGTGATAAAAAGAAAAAGGAATTTGCCGATGCGTTTGTCCTTGAAGCAATAAGAATATGGCATGAAAATACAGGAAGTTCTGCGTATATCATTTCAAATGATGATGACTGGCAAATGTATATAAAAACCCTTGAGAAAAAAAAATCTGAAGAAGATCCCGTGCTGCTATATCTAAAGGATCTTAGTACTTTTATAGACAGCATCATAAGAGAAGATGAAGAACTGGAAAATTATGTCAAATTTACAGATAGGCTATTAACTGAAAACTGGAATGAAATAAAAAATTGTATTCTTGAAGAATTTAAATTTTCGGAATTTCAATCCAATGGAATTTCTGAAGAAGAAATTGATAATGTTTATGCAACAGATTGCAGATTATTTTCAAGTGATATTTTGGAAGTAACTAATCGTTTTGCTACCTATGAATTGTCTTTGGAAATTGATGTAATTGCGGGCTTTTCAGTTCCTGACTACAACAATGCATTTTATGACAAGGAGGATGACAGATTTTATAACTTGGATTATACAAAAATATATTCAAGCCAGGTACTTTCTGAAAATTGTACCATAGAGTTTTCTTTTAATTCAGATATTGAAAATAGCTTTAAAATTATTAAAGCAGAATTTGATAATGATGAAATACGGCTTTCATTTGATGAAGATGATTTTATTAATATTGATGAGTGGACAAAAAGCCTGAAAGTATCTTTAGTGGGTGTGGAAAATAATGAAATTACTAAAAGCGGTACAGGATCAATGGAATTTGAGAACCTCGCAAAAGCTCAGGAGGTTTTTCCTGAACTTAACATAAAAAATGGATCAAAAAATTTCACGGCAGCGTTAGGAAGTAAAATAGGTGAACCGCTACGATTTGAAACATGGAAGGCCTACGAATTGTATTCTACTTAATCAGATAATCAAAATAAATGATGACTAAATTTTTCTAATTGTAAATTTAATAATATTTAATTTCAAGTGCGGATTCAATTATTTGATCCAAGGGTGCATAATTCATGTGAACGGGCATTTTAGTGCTGTAACTGTTTCTTACCAGTATGAAGTGGGTTTCGGAAAGATTTTCCAAAAGTAACGGATACGCCTGATCATCTGCTATCAGCATGACCTGGGACAGCTTTTCATCCCTTATTTTATCGGTAATCTCAAAGCTTATGAAGTCATGTGTCCGAATGTAAAATATATTAATAATGTAATTATTTATTTCAACCAGTTCCGAATCAAATGAATAACTTTCAATGCTATGATGATTGGAAACAAATATTGCCAGCTCAATAAAAATTTTGTCACCTAGATTTTTATTTGTTTTAAAATGATGTAAATACCTGCATAGTTGTTTGAGAAAGAGTGAGTTTTTTACATGTTTGTTGAATGACTGTATCTCACTGACATCTTCCAGAACACTTATTGTATCTCTTATCTCGTTATTAAGATAAATTCCATCAATTAAAATTGTAATACATGGTTCAGCGATTTTTATAGTTTTCAGAAGATTAAAGTAAGTTTTTCTGTAGGATTTTTCAGCCATTCTAATGGATTCCTCCCTGTTCCATGCCCTGACAATTTCAAGATCATCAAATTCCTGAAAACCTTCAAGCCAAATATGATCATTACTAAAATTTCTGATGTACTCTGAAATAACCTTGCAGCATAACTGGGGATGTTTTATTATCTGAACTTCTGCAAAACGAATAATACCCCAACCTCTCTCCAAAAAATACCGGTTTCTTAGTTCATCATCCGATTCCTTTGTATGAATGGGGATATTTCCCCGAAGGCTGTAAGGCTCATCAATTTCGATATCAATGTAAAGATTGTATTTCGGAATATGCAATACGTAGTCCGGTTTAAAAGGATATCTTTTTCCATCGTCAATTACCACATTTTTATGAACATACTTTTTAAAATATTTTAAAAATTTAATTTCAAAAAAAGTTTCACTCAGGCCTTTTCTGTTATTTTTTGATGAGATAAGTTTTTCTTCTATAGGATGACATTCCGGATAAAATATATAGGGATATTCCTTCATGGTAGTTTTTATTAGAATCTGTTCAGAACAATATTACAAAATATATCATAAATATTAGGTTAAGTTTCCCGTCATTGTGAAACATTTTTTGATATATTTGAGATGCAGATTAAACTTGTAACATCATAAATATCTGTACTTTATTGTTATCGATAAAAAGTGATAATATTTTATAATAAATCATTGAATCATTGGATTTCGTAATGTGAAAAACCTTCTTAATTTAAATAAGTAATTAAAATGATTAACATTAAAAGGGATAGTAAAAGCAGGCCTAAGGTCTTTGAATCGCATGCTTTAAAAGCTGCAGTCGCCGATATGGCTGAGTTTTATGAAAAACCTGCAGAAGTACGCTCTCAGCAGAAGTATGCAAAACCATTCGATAAGGATATCAGAAATCAGTTTATTGAACAGTTGCGCGTTGATTTTAACAATAAGTGTGCCTATTGCGAATCCTCTCTTCTTGTATCTTCAACAAATCCGGAGTACGATCATTTTCGTCCCAGACACGGAGCGAGAGGATTTGAAAATGAGTTTTCGCAGGACTTTTACTGGTGGTTAACCTATGAATGGCTTAATATTTATTTATGTTGTTCCCGATGTAATCAGATTAAGTCCTCATGGTTTCCTGTTACAGGTGATAGGGCTCCTTTAAAGGCAAAGTATTCTGACGTGATTGAGTTTGAAGTTCCATTATTAATTGATCCCTGTCATGACGATCCGGAAAAACATCTTTCATACAATGTTGAGGGTGAGGTTATTGCAAAAACGCTGAAAGGCGAAAAAACCATAGACATCATGCAGCTTAACAGAAGTGAACTGGTAAGTGCAAGAAGATTGGCGGGAGAAAAAATTGCTGAGGAATGGACATATATTCTTCTCAAAACCGATAATAATGAAGATTCGGAGGTTCTCAATAAAATTTTTAAAAAGTGGCTTCTGGTTTTTGATAATAAATCTCCTGAGCAGTACTTAGGATATTCGAGAGGAATAATTCTGGATATCTTAAAACAATCATTAACTGATGATTACCTGTTTAATTCGCCAGGATTTGGCTTTAATAAACCTGATCATTTTGATGCGAACAAAGTTGAAAATCTCAGAACACAGCTTGATAATCACAGAAAAGATAATAGCCTGAATGATCAGAAAGATTTTAACGAGGATCATTCCGGAAAAAATGAGTTTAAGCATTTAATTATAGAAAAACTAGTTCTAAGTAATTTTAAATGCTTCTCTCACCTGGAACTTGTTCTAAAGAATAATTCTGTTAGCAATAGTCCTGAGGAGCCGCTGGTACTGCTTTTGGGAGAAAATGGGGTTGGAAAAAGTTCACTTCTGAAGGCACTTGCTATTGGACTAAGTGGTAATGAATATATAAGAAGTTTAAACATAACAGGGAAGGACCTTTTGAAAAAGAATTCAAACACAGGTTTTATCCGTATTTATCTTTCAGGAGCGAAGGTACCTATAGAGGTTACTTTTAATGAAGATAGTATTACGAGTACGGTAAGCCAGCCTATAGTAAATATGATAGCATATAATTCCATAAGATTATTTCCGGATGCCGGAAAACTTCTTTCGGAACAAACTTTCTATTATGGTGCCAAGGCTAAAAGCCTTTTTGATTATACCCTTTCAATGGCTGACGCAGAAAAATGGTTGATAAACCTGAAAAAGGAAAAATTTGATTTCGCAGCAATTGCTCTGAAAGAATTAATGCAACTTGATATGGAAGATCATATTTTTACAGCCAATGATGAAGTTTTTATTAAGTATAAAAATGGAGATGAAGCAGGTATAAGTATTCTCAGTGATGGTTACAAATCTCTTTTCTACCTTGCAGTTGATATAATGTCAACCTGGGAAAATTTTAACGCATCCTTTGATTTGCTTGAAGGTATAGTTATGATAGATGAGATCGGCAGTCATCTGCATCCACGTTGGCGAATGGAGGTCGTTGGAAGACTAAGAAAAACGTTTCCAAAAATACATTTTATACTGACCACCCATGAACCGCTCTGTCTTAGAGGCGTCAAAAAAGATGAAGCCGTTGTTCTTTTGAGGGATGAAAATAATAATATAGTGTTGGTTAACGATCTCCCTGACCCTGCTGAATTAAGGATTGACCAGATTCTCACTTCAGAATTTTTTGGATTAAGAAGTACAATGGATTCTTCCACCGAATTGATTTTACAGGAGTATTATTCAATTCTGGCAATACCTGAAGAAGAAAGAAATTCTACTCAAAAAGAGAGATTGTTTTTTTTGAAAAAGGAAGTTCCAAAAATTAAACATCTTGGGGACACGGAACGTGAAGATATTGTCTATTATGTTATTGACGAGCTTTTGGCAAGCAAAACCAGAGAAAAGAATGCCAGAATTACTTTTGATCTAAAGGAAGAAGCCTTGCAGAAAGTTAAAGAGTTATGGATGGAACTGGATAAGGATAAACTATGATAAAGATTGACAGAACAGGCGTGACAAAGCCGGATGTACTTACCAAGAGTGAAAATAAATCATCCAATGAAACCGAAAGATCAATAGCTTTTCATAGTGCACCGAATTATGACGGGAAAAAAAGTTTTGATTTTTCGGAATATCGTAAACCTGAAATTAAGGAAGCTCTCAGGAAACTTTCTTCCGAGAAGTGCGCGTATTGTGAGAGTACATTTTTGCATACCTATCCAGGAGATGTTGAGCATTTTCGGCCAAAAGGTGAAATTACGGAAGCCGGTCCAAATCAGAAACCAGGTTACTACTGGCTCGCATCTGATTGGGACAATCTCTTGTTTTCCTGCCGAAACTGCAATCAACAGCTGTCACATAATATGTTTGGTGAGAATGGAAAAATAAAGAAGGGCAAAATGAATCAGTTTCCCCTATCAGACAGTTCAAAATATGTCAGACAACACGACAATGCAAATGGCATAGAAGATGAAGAACCTTACCGTCTTCTCCTAAACCCTTACAAGGATAATCCTGAAAATCATCTTGAATATGGTGCAGAGGGAACAATCCGTGCAAAGAAAGATGCAGAAGGAAATGAAAGTCCGAAGGGTAAGACATCCATTGATGTTTATGTTCTCCAAAGGGTTGAACTTGTTAAATGCAGGGAAAAGCACCTGATCAGCATTCAGGCGCAGATTGAAAGGGTTAGTGAAGCTCTTGAAAATTTTAATGACGAAGTGAAAAATCAAAATGATGTAAAAATTAAAAAATTTGAGAGTGTGCTAAACAGGGAATTGGATTGTCTGCGTAATTTCCTCAAAAAGAATGAACCTTATTTGGGATTAACAAGACAGATTGTCGGCGATTTTTTGAAGAAAAACTTTAATATTAATATATAGGATACTAAAAAATATAATTTATTGTGTGTCTCTTTAAATTCCTGCAAAACGAGTTGGCATTTTTTATGAATATACTTTTATATTAAAAAATATTTTTTTGCCATGGATGTCCATAGAAAGGAAATCAGAAGCTTTAACATGAGCAGAATTAAAGGGAAGGATACAAAACCTGAAATGATTGTCAGGAAATTTCTGCATTCGAAAGGTTTAAGATACAGACTTCATCCGGAAAATCTTCCCGGAAAACCGGATCTTTATTTTCCGAAATGCAGGACAGCTGTGGAAATAAGAGGATGCTTCTGGCATGGTCACAGAAACTGCCCGTTTTTTGTTTTGCCAAAAACAAATACTGAATGGTGGTCTGCAAAAATTGAGAAAACGGCGGAGAGGGATTACACAAATGAGATGTTACTTTTGTCAGCAGGTATAAGAACAATTGTTGTTTGGGAATGTAATCTTAAAAAGGATAAAAAAGGTGACACACTTGAGAATCTTTTTTCCGAAATAACAGACGAAAAAGTATGAGAATTTAAATAATTTCTTTATATTTTTGCAAAAGAAATCACGATTAAAAAAAGATCAAAATTGACGGATATACCTGTTGTTACCCATATTCCTGATGATGAAAAGGATGTTTTTGATAAGTTTATCAGACGTCAGAGATCATTGCATATAAGAACATCACAAGAAATTGTTGACCAGATTTTTATCAGTCGTCCGGATCTGCAAAAATATATTGTGGAAACCCGTTCAGTAAGCAATATGATTGAAACACTGAGAACGGAAGTCTGGGAAGAATTTTTAAAGGATGAAGTAATATTTAATGCTGCGGTCATGAAGGATTTGTATAAAATCCTTAATACCCCAAAGATAATGCTTGATATTCTGATTGAACAAAACATTGCAGGAAAGTCAGGTGAAGACCTTAGGGATTCAGTGAAGGATCTCTGCGGAGAATACGCCGGAAGAGTTTTTCCTTACCTGTATGCGCTTTCCCTAAGCAATACCAATTCAAGAAGATCGCGTGCCGGTAAAACGTTTGAGGCGATCATTTACAAGGTTTATGATTTGCTGGGATATCGTTTTGATTCTCAGAACAGGCTTGGTCGAAAGATATTTAATGATGTCGGTTTAGGTAAAAAGGTTGATTCGGTTTTACCTGGAATTACTGAATTTAACCGCAGAAGAAACAAGACAATTATCGGAACCATGAAAACCTCCCTTAGGGAAAGATGGCAGGAGGTTGCCGAGGAAATAGAAAGGACAAAGATTCCTGAGATACATCTGTTAACGGTTGATGAGGATATCTCTGTGAGCAAGGCTACTGAAATGGGAAATCACAATATTGTTATTGTTGCGTTTTCATGGGTGGCAGAGAGTGAGAAACTTAAAAATGCGAAGAACATTGTAAGTTTTGAGGAGTATTTTTTTGAGGAAATACCTGGAATTTTAGAGTACTGGAAAAAAAATGATTAAGATTATAGATTTATTTGCCGGAATAGGAGGCATTAGGAGAGGCTTCGAACAGGCATCCAAGAATAAAGTTAAATGTGTATTTACAAGCGAATGGGATAAATATGCAGCTGACACATACAAGGCAAATTATCCCGAAGATGAAGTTCATGGGGATATTACCTTGATAGATGAGGAAATGATTCCTGAGCATGATATACTTTTGGCAGGATTTCCTTGCCAGCCATTTTCACAGGCGGGTTTGAAAAAAGGTTTTGATGATACGAGAGGAACACTGTTCTTTGATATAGAGAGAATTCTCCTTGCAAAAAAACCCAAGGCATTTCTTCTTGAGAATGTGAAGAGGTTAAGAACTCATGATGGCGGAAGAACACTTGAGGTAATTATCAGGCACTTAAAGGCGGCCGGCTATACCAACCTGCAATATGAAGTTCTTCGTGCAAGGGATTTTGGACTTCCTCAAAACAGGGAAAGAATTCTGATTGTAGGATTTCTTGATGAAAACGTAAAGTTTGAATTTCCAAAACCATCTGAAATACCAACAAGGGTAGGAGATATTCTTGAAAAAAATCCTGACGAAAAATATACAATATCTGACAGGCTTTGGGAGGGACATCAACGAAGAAAAAAAGAAAACAAGATTAAGGGTAAGGGATTCGGGTTTGGTATAGTGGATGAAAATTCCGAATATACAAATACAATTTCAGCCCGTTATTATAAGGACGGCAGTGAAATACTGGTGAGTCAGAAAGATAAAAATCCACGCAAACTAACACCCCGTGAAGCAGCCCGTTTACAGGGGTTCCCGGATACCTTTAAAATAGTTGCATCAGACAACCAGGCATACAAGCAATTCGGAAACAGTGTTCCGGTAAATGTTATGGAAGCTGTTGCTACGGAAATGCTGAAAAGCATGGCGGAAGCTGAAAAAAAGGCAAAAGGAAAAAAATTACAGGTCTCTGAATAAATGGTAGCTGCAAATAAATGTTTTATTTATTGTTGATTCACTACGCATTCCGGTACCTCCGGTAACAGTTTCGGATCCCTGAACATCTGCTTCAAAATCCTTTATTGATATATATTTGTATCCAAGAAGATCACGATCGGTCTGGTTGTTTATCTCACGAACAATGAGGAAATAATCAAGACCGGTTTGTTTGGATATTCTCATCATATCATCGAGTCTTGGCACATCAAGTCCAAAACCCTTTTTATTTTGTTTCGGGAGATCCTTTTCTTTTACTTCTATTAATGAAAAATTGCCTGACGGTTTTTTGACAATCATATCAATATCGGATGGTTTACCTTTTTTCTTGCCAAATCCTATAAATCCATCCAGAATAAGTCTGTTCATATAAATTTTAAGAAGCTTTGGTTGCGGAAATTCGGAAAGATTGTTCTGAAGCCAGTCAAAGGTTTGGGTTTCAATTTTATGCTTGTTACGTGATCTTACGGCGTTTGAATCAAAGAAATTCAGGACACCGGTAATATCCTTCAAAGCCTGATTAAATTTTTTATCAATTGGGGAAAAACGATAAATTGTCATTTCAGGAATCGGAAGACTGATCGAAGATGAATCAAAAACCATAACAGGTTTCATTTCCCACTTCTCCTCGTCATAAAGAATCAGTATCATCTCTTCAAACCCAATAGCTGAAAGGTATGCAAAGATTTGAACATAGTCGGATGTATATTCATTTTTGTTTAAAACGGAAATATACATGGAGTTGTCAAGACTGCTTTCAGAACTGTTTCTTGAGATAATCATTCCGCCTTCAAAGTATTTCCTCGACGGGTATTTACCTTCCAAATAGGATTCAAGAAAAAGTTCACCACGAAAACCCTTGTAGCGGCTCATAGCCTGTTTATCTCCAATTACGTTGTTTGAAACCAGCGTGTGGATGTTCTCAATGATTTCTTTTTTTTCCATAAGTAAGTAATAGCCCACGCTAATATATACATTTTAGTGATAATCACATTGAAGTGTGTTAATTTGGACAACTTATTAAAGCATCAAGATTATTACTAAGCACTTGGTTTACTTAAGGGAATATTAGCAGGGATGCGGTTGGTGTAGTCAAACAATTGTGATATTTTTGTAGGAAAATAATAACTATGACGCTTCAGGATATTGCGGATCTGGGAACAGACCTTAAACAATCATTTCTCGAAAACACTTCATGGCCTGAACTTACTTTCAATGAAGAAGACCGAAAACAACTGTTGGAGCTTCCAAAAGTAACGATGGTCGATTCACACTCAATCCAGTTGTCTGTATCAACCGGAAATGTTATTTATATACCAAGCCAGTACATCTCAATGGCGGTAAAGATAAAACCTTTTGCCTTTGAACTAAAGAAGTATATCGACATTATTGAAGAATTGAAAAATTCAAATGGTACAGAGAATGTGGTAAAATTTATTATGAATGGTACTCCCTTACCTGCCAATGAGGTACTGGATAACAAAGATTTTGAGATCTTTAGAAAAATGTTTTCAAGGTATGACAGCAATTATAGATTTAATGCCAAATCAATTATAAACGGAGAAGAAGGCAGCTATATCATTAGGGGCGATTTTTTTAGTTCGGTTATTCTTAAAATTATCAATATACCGGATAACTCATCTTCTATATTAGGAGCGATTATTGAAAGCCTTACCTACAGAACTGAACTTTACGACTACCTTGAATCAAGGTTTTCCAAAGTTGTCGATACTAATATTGAAGCAGAGGTCATGGTAACTTTTAGTGATGTCCTACGGGGAATTATTTTCACTTCTTTTAGATATTGCCTGGAGAAGTTCGGAGAGGCTAAAGTATTGCAGGGTTTTACAACTAAGCCTGGGGTAATAGATGATAAAGAGTTTATTGGTGTAATGTTGACTAAATACTTTGGGAATGATAATTTATTATCAATATTCAACAGTGAGCAGGATAAAGATACTCTCATGTCTTCTGATACAAGACGCTTTTTTGAAGAACGTGTAAAAGCTTTTAATGATGATGATTTTGTTTATTTTACTTCACAATGGACAAACAAATCAAAAAATGGCAGAAAATTAAGTCTTGTAAATTTTAATAAATTTCTATCTGAAATTTCTTCCAATACTTTAAGAATAATTGAAAATGGTAAAATTTACAAATTATTGGAAGTAAAGCAGCCGGAGAAAGGAAAATTTTATAATAAAAATGTTATTTTCTTCGGTGCTCCAGGAACAGGCAAGTCTCATGAGGTTAAAGAAATACTCAAAGATACGTCACCTGAAAACTTTCAACGAATTATCTTTCATCCGGAGTACGATTATACCTCGTTTGTAGGAGGGTATAAACCTGTAACTGTTTTTAACGAAGCAAAAAAAGAGAATGAGATTCAGTACAATTTTCAGCCGGAAGTCTTTATGAATATGTATGTAAAGTCATGGCAAAATGAACAACAACACTTTTATCTTGCTATTGAAGAAATCAACAGGGGAAACTGTGCCGAAATATTTGGTGACATTTTTCAGTTGCTTGATCGTAATCCGGAATACAGTATCACACCGTCAAATAATCTGCAAAAATATTTGGAGATGATATTAGGTTTTGAAAATAAGGGCTTTAAAAATGGTAAGATGATTATGCCGGAAAACCTTACTATTCTTGCAACAATGAACACATCTGATCAGTCACTCTTTCCTATGGATAGTGCATTTAAGAGAAGATGGGATTGGGAATATGTGCCTATCATTACTCCTGCTGATGAAAATGACTCTTCATCTGATTCATATGGATTTGTTGTTATGCTTAACGATAATGAAGGCTTCAGATGGATTGATTTTATGGAGCAGATTAACAGGCATATTGCATCGCCGTACATTGGTATGGATAAATGTCTTGGAAATTACTTTATAAAACCTGATGCCACGGGTAAAATTGAGATAAGATCCTTTATTCATAAAGTTATATTTTATTTATGGAACGACGTATTCAAGGATGAGGAAAATGAGATTTTTGACAACGAAACTACTCATCACAGTTTCTTTCCTGTTGATACAAAAGGTGACAGGGAGATTCGAAAAATTCTGGCTTTACTTGATGTAAAGGTTGCAGTTTACAGTAAAACTTCATATCAGGGAAGCGAAGAGAATAGCGGGGATGAACAGATAACTGAAGGAGAATAATGTATATACTGATAGAAGGTGAATATTATGACACGGAAGATCTTCAGAAAATTTTTGAGGATCTGAACTTCTATTCCCTGCATGGTTCCAGAGGTAAAATAAAGTCGGTAGGTTATTATCATTCATTTGATAGGAACAGTCTGGCACTAATGCTGCCAAAGGTTTTTATGAAGGATGGCGACAATACCATCTTTGGGATTTCACCGCAGGAACTGTTTACTTCACAAAACGAATCGGTCAAGCAGAAAGCGGAATACAGCTGGATCAGACAGCTTTCAATGTATTTTTACAACAGTCTTAAGGAATTTAAAAACCGTTTTCCGGAATCGGTTCTGATCAATTATTCGGATACCTTTGAACTTCGTGGAAAATCCAGATCATTTGAATATTCTTACCTTGATATCCTGTTAAGCATTATTAATTTTTACAGGAAAAATTCAAACCTGATTTCTTTTAATCATATACAGGCCGTTTCAGGAAATGTTAAAAAAACGAGATGGGAAAAAACCATTATGAAAAACACACCTGTTGTTACAGGTGACGGAAAATTCTTTTATCCTGAGGTAATCAACTCTTCCAAAGCAATCAACAGCGAGGAAGAACTTATTGTATATTTTCTGTCTGTTGTAAGCCATCTGAGCAGGGAACATTCGCTTCATATCCATGTTGAGAAATACTATCCGCTGATTACAGGTCACAGGTTCAATTCCCTGCAGAGAAACGGCCTTGCAAAGCTTAGAAAAATAAAATACAGGTATTTCAGTGACGTGTATAAAAATATGTACAGGCTTTGTGAGATGTACTTTTCTCTTTATGACAGGGCTGATATCAGAAGGAGGAAACAGGACTTTCTGGTTACAGGAAGCTACAATATTATATTTGAGGATATGGTTGACAAACTTTTTTCCGAGGATTTGAAGGAAGTTAAGGGGAGGGATGATATTTCCCTCCAAGATTTAAAAAAGAATGATGACGGAAAAAGAATTGATCATATATTTGATTACAGGTCGCTTATTGATACCAGTGATATTTTCTACATAGGGGATTCGAAATATTATCAGTCCTCAAGAACTGCGGATTCACTTTCTACATATAAGCAGTTTACCTATGCCAAAAATATTATTCAGTATAATATTAATCTTCTGCATGAGAATTCTTCATATTCACCGAATATGAGATACAGGGATCCCTTGACGGAAGGTTATAATATTACGCCTAATTTCTTTATTTACGGATATATTGACAAGGCGGATGATTATAGTATGAATGAGTTGGTGCCAATAGGAGAGCCCCATGAGACGCATCACTTCGAACACAGGCTTTTTGACAGGGATACGCTTTTTGTTCATCAGTATAAAATCAATTTTCTTTTTGTTCTGAAATCCTATACGTCATTTACCGGAGTAAACTTTACAGATTTCAGGAAGGATGTTAAGGAACTTTTCAGAAAACATTTTGTTCAATACTTTAATGGTCAGACTGAAAAAGGGTATACATTTTACAAGCTCTGCAGGCCTGAAGGATATGAAGAGTTGATTAAAGCTAGTTTTAAGATCTTGAATGGGAAGTCGTATATAACGCTGGAAAATGAGATGCTCATTGTGAAGCATTTTTCGGATTCATCACTTAACGAAATTCTGACGAATGAAGGTTTTGAGGAGTTTAAACTGGAATAGAGTGATAAAAGCATATTTATCGCTTACCGGAAGTCCACAAGATCTTATCAATCATCCTGTTTTCAGCGATACGATGAATATCGGTGATTAACGGAAATTCCTGATGAACAATATCGGTCAATGGTTTAACATATTCAAGCATTTCCATGATTTCCGTTCTGTACTGCAGTTTATAGTTATAAAGATTCTCACGGTAAGCATTGTAAATATTTTTGCTTTGTCGCAGCGATCTTCTCGCAAGGGCATCCATCGGAATAATTTCATACGGATTATTCAGAAACAGTATTTTGGACGCCATGGAAGCCATTATGCTGTTTCTGGTCAGATTGGTTTGTGACAGATGTAGTGCAAAACCATCAACATCAGTACAGTCAGATTTATTGATGAAATTTGCAGTTTCTTCGAGAAGCTTCTCAACCTGACCTCCTGCAAAGTTTCTGACAATACGAAATTCTATAAGAAATGAATAGAAACTTCCTTTCGTTTTGGAGATGTATTCACTGACAGTAATAGTCCCTTCCTTATAGCTTGCAAACTGATTGATATAATGAAGATCACTTCTGTAGTACGTCAGAAAGTGACCGATGGTTTCGATCTGTTTTAAATTCATTGAGAAATATTACTAATTTTTGTATGTGGTGTTACAGAAAGGGTGGGATAACTGACCGTTGTCTATAACCCCTAATCCACCATCTTCCTTCCTGTTTATATGATCAATAGTTATTGAATTTTTATGAATTAATGAATTACATAATTTACATCTCACAGGATTTTTCAAAGCATTTATAATAAATACGCCTGATTTTGTTTCTGTTGTAAAATCTTTGCGGAAATAGTTTTCATAATCTAATTTCTCAGGATTTATAAAATCAAATTCTGGATTAGAACTAATGATTTGTAAAATTTCCTCCTCGCTCTTTTTCTGCTGCAAAGCTTCTATAATAATCAAGTATAGAGCAGTTAATTTTTTATAACTTTTAAGACCACTACCAAATTTTTGGCTCGTTTGATTGACAATACTTTTGTAGGAAATTAAAAAATTCTCAAATTCGCTTCTAATATCGGTGAAATTAATAAATCCATTATGTTTATGTTCTAAATTTTGTATTAGGTTGAGTATTGTATAAAAAGCTGTTACTTGATATCTTCCGGTTGAGCTATAAAAATAGATAGCAGGATGTAATCCTAGTGAAGAAGGATGAACTCCTGTAATCCGGCTTAACCTCTTTTTTGTTTTCTTTAAAAGATTTATAGTGTCAGAACCTGTAATGTCGTCATTTATACCCGTTTCATTTTTAATTTCATTTGTTATATTAATCAGATCTAAAACTAGTGATAATGTTTGGGGAGAATATCCCTTCCCTGCCAGTGGAACATCTAAAGTTTTTATGGGAGTTTCAAGCTTTGGTGTGAAAAGTAAATCATTAATATCTTTAGCAAGTGTTTCAATCTCAAGTTGATTTTGACTTTCAAATTTAGACCAGTATTTATGACCTGTTCCTGAACGGATTATTGCTCTGGCAGCGATAGAATTAGGTTTTTTTCTTGACTTTAGAAGTTTTTTTTCGGTGTCGTTAATTGGGGACGCCTGCTCATTAATCTTGAAAAATGAAGCTTCAGCCTTACTTGAATCACCTCGTACCCATTGTAATTGAATTGTTAAGGTTGCAAGTTTTTTTGCACGCTCTAGCATTTCGGGAGCTACTTTATCAGTATTTGTGATTGCATATTTATGGTCGCTGTAGGTGCCGAATTTTTTTTTAATCAACTTCCTGGTTTTTTCAGCTATAGCTGATTGTTCAGCAGAAATGGCATATTCGAAGAATGATTGAGAGATTATACCATCTCCGTAATCGTCGGTCACCCACGCAATAATTGCGCTTAATCTGTGAGCTCCATCGATGACAAAATTGTATCCTCCCGAATTCCAGAAAATTACAGCAGGAATTAAATCACCATCTAAAAAACTCTGTATTAAATCACATATTTTATCGGGAGTCCATTCTGATGTTTCTCTTTGGAAGTCCGGTTTTCTCAGAGTTTGATAAAGAAATGAACCTGACTCTAGATCTCTAACTTGTATCGCAGGTAAATTTTGCGCAGGAATTTGATTATTGTCTTTTATTTCAAAATCTTCTCTTGATATAAGTGCGTCTAAGTTTGCTGTCATAAATATTAGTTTTTGTTTATGTTATAAATTTCTATATGAATTGACAATTTAATCAATTAATTAAATTTGTACTATTCAATAAAAATAATATATTGAATCCAATTTCTTTAAAGTTAATCTGCAAAATCGATTTTTGTAGATATAGCATAATATTATTTTAAATATTAAAACTTATAACCCATAAAAATTAAAGAATTATAAATATTTTATTTAATATATTGTAAGTCTTTAGTTTTTCAAACACTTTTATCCGGAAATTGATCGATTTTAATGTAAATATAAATTGGCAAAAAAAAAATTGATGATTGTGGATAATTTTTTATGCTCAATAAAGCCTCTCCACCACGGTTTTTTCAATATATTCACTAAAATGAAAAGAAATTTTGCTTTTTTTTATTTCAAACTCTATTCGCATTTCAGTAACTTTGAAAAAGAGAAAAGCCCAAAACATAGTTACTTTAGATAAAATGTCATTGGGCTCCTAAAATGTTTAACAAATTTTTTACGATGGAACAGAAAAATGAACCAAAGGAAAAAATTGTTGAAAAAGTCTCAGCCTACCTAAACTTAGTATTGCGAGTACTATCAATAATAGAGGTTGTGAGGCATTTCTTTTAACAATTTCCACCTCATACTGAGGTGGTTTTGTATTTTATTTGTAATTGTTTTACAGACCAAATTTATAACAAAATGTTATACTAAGCAACAAATTGTTACATCATTTGTACTATAATTACAACAACCACCATCAATAGCATCATTAGAAGTAGCTTCAAGTTTATATTAAAGTATTATCTTATAACTATCAAATTTGATTAAGTAGCAGCTTAATCTCCTTATCAAGCACCGTTTGTATAAATAGTATCTTTCCACTTTTCTTCATCTGCTTTTAGTAGCAGTGGCATTCTAGCTTTCATCAAGAGGTACTCCATTAGGAAAAGTCTCAACTTTGTACTGTTACAACCAGCTTTTTATCTCATACTTTATATTGTGAAATTCATCTGGCACCCGAAAACTCTAAAAATTATGTTGGTGATGTTTCGCAGATTTCAATAAGTGGGTAAATGATAATAGAGAAATGATTGAGAGAAGAAAATCGAAGCCATATTTCTTGGAGGAAAATAAAAAGTTTATAGCTAAATAATTTATTTTCTGAAATTCATTTTTAATGGATTAATAGTTGACGGCTTGAATCCCGAATGAATTTTGATTGAAGATATATTAAAATTAATATCTGGTGAATTATTTCTGTTAACTACTATTTCTTTCTCTTGACCATTTGCCTCTATCAATTTTGCCTTGTGAGTTATGGGAATGTTTGGCTTAGTATACTTTTCGGATAAGTTATGTAGCCTAATGACATATTCTTTCGATATATTTTCATTAAAAAACACAATTTGATTAGAGTATAAACCTTGTAGTAGATTTAGTTGATTGATCTCTTTTGAATTACTAATTGAGATTACTGTATCTTTTTTATTTCCAATTTTATACGTGGATTTATCAAAAAAAACCAGAGTGAGTGTTGGAGATATTGGTATAAATACTAAAAGACCTTTCCACTTATAACCTGTCGTAGAAAAATATTTATTTTGTTTTTCAAAAAGTAGATTATATTTTGATATTGGATAATCTGAACTTATAAAAGCTACATCTGAATTATTTTTTAATAACTTATAATCTAAATCTAAGACTGTGGGGATAATGTCAGGAAATGCTGAAAAGATAATATTTACAGACCTTTGGTGTCCAAGTGATGGAAATGAATATTCTTCATCTAACGCATTTATTCTATTAGGATAATTCTTAATATTTTCCACACTCGTTAAACTTCGCATATCCGTTAATACAAAAAATGATAAAAGGATGAGAAGTTCGTCATCATTACTCTTGTGTAAACTTTCGTTTGTGATAATATTTTTAATAGTAGAATCAATTTGTCCTTCTATATTTGATAAGTTGTTTTCAATAATTCCATCTTCGCCATAGAAGAAGTTTTTTGAACATTGGTGTTTTAGTGGAACATTTTCCTTGAAAAAATTATTTTGGAAATTGTAAATTCCGATTTCTTTTAAATTATTTTCAAAAGAGAAGTATCTAAGATAAAATTTTGGAATGTAGTGTTGATTCTTTTTGGACATATTAAATAGAGGTTTTCATTTTGGTTATTAATCTCAAAAATACATAATTTTAAGTTTAAAAGTTAAAATCCCCGACCATAGCCGAGGATAAAAATGAACCATGAAATCTTTAATATCTCTATTAATCAATATAATGTATGCGTTTTTAGAATTCCATCATTGAAAACATTACTTTGAATTATGGCAACAAAATTTCTTGCAGATACTTTCTTATCTATAACGAGTTGTCGAATTTCAGAAATATCTTCAGTCCTTTTAGTTTTTTCAATTCTAGCCCAATTGGAAAACTGATATTCAATAATCTATCGAAATCTTCCATGTTCATGTAATTCTTTTCATTTATTTAATCTTGAACTTTAACGAATTCTGTTTTACTTAATAAACCATTTTCGCAAGTCAATGTTATGTGTTGATATAAAGTCATTGTATTTTTTATGATTGTAAAGATATTAAACTTTGCTCATCCATTTAAGCAAACAGTTTCCGGAAAATCTTTTTGATTTGAAAACAGAATTCGGTAAGTTAACTATTGAGTGATTAATCTTTTGTATATTAGATGTTCTAAAAAACTAACCATTAAATAATTAAACATGCAATTAGAAATTTTTAAATTTCAGTTACCAGAAGAGGAAATGTTAAATGAATTAAGAACCATTGAAATCGACGGAGAGATATGGTTTTCAGGTGCTGATGTTGCAAAAACATTGGGATATTCTAATCCCCGTGACGCTTTGTCGAGACATTGTAAACCGAAGGGTGTCGTGAAACACGACATCCCCACCCCAAGTGGCTCACAAGCCCTTACATTTATTAACGAATCTAACGTTTACAGACTTGTTATTAAATCGAAACTACCTGCTGCAGAACGATTTGAAGAATGGATATTCGAGGAAGTTATTCCTTCTATAAGAAAAAAGGGGTATTACGGCAAAATAGATAGAACGCAAGCCCCAAACTTTTATTTACGATATCAAGAGAACTACCATAAAATAGACAGAAATTATTTTTCGGTTATAAGCGAATTGTTTGTGACTTTAAATGTAGAATTCGAAAAAGTAGGATATACAATTCCGAATAAGGGAATCGACGAAAAAGGCATGTATCCAGATATTTCTGTTGGGAAAATGTTTTCATCATATTTGAAGAAAACCAATTCAGTGCATTTAGATACTCATAAAACATATCCGCATTCATTTACGGACGGTAGACCAGATGTTGACGCAAGAATGTATCCATTGGAAGTTTTGCCAGAATTTAGAAAATTTGTGTTTGATGTATGGTTGCCAGAACAAGCTCCAAAATACTTTAGAGGTAAAGATCCTGTTGCATTGGATTATCTACCTAAACTACTTAATTAAAACACGATGAATCACGAAGACGCTTTAATAGCAAAACAAAATTTTATTGCAGAAGGAAATGGAAGGATAAAGGAAAGTAGATTGTACATAATTCCTGAGCTTTCTGAAGAAGGCGATGCTTTCTTACAGTTGGTTTTGCGCCGCAAAATAAAATACACTGATGATTTGTGTAAAGATTATTCTAGTAATGGAAAATTTTCAGTTTGGATAGACACCTAATTTATTTTATAACTTGAAAACAAAAATATGAAAATACAATTTGGTCCTTTCGTAGTTGATAGCGAAGGAATATTTATTAAAAATTACTACCGTGTTCACGCCGATACTTTGTGGGATATTAGAGATTTTAAAGGTGTTGAAGTTTGGGATCGGTTAATTCATTTAACGGAAAAGGATTTTGTTACCCCAGATAACTATGACCAACTTAATACTGCATTCTTCTTTGCTCAAAGTTATTTTACAACTAAAAAGCCCAAAAATATAACAGAAGCCTCAACTTATCAAACCTTGTACATTCAAAAGCAAATGATGGAGCAGAAGAGATTAGTATTAGCTACACCTACACTTGAAGACGGATTGATGGCGATTTATCATAGAGATGAAATAAAACCATTGAATGTACTAAACGACAATTAAATTAAAGATATGGAAAAAAGAATATTTTTTGACATGAATGGAAATTATGATGATAGATTTGATGTAGAAGAATTAAGAAAGGTGATTGAACCTTTAGACAATGGAAGCTTTAAAAAGATTGTGTTCGAATATCAGGCAGTCTACGCTAAGTTTGTTTACAAACCAGAATTTAACGAATTAGGACATACGAGCAATTATAATTCATTTGTAACAGCAGTTCAAAACTGTATTTATAGAGAGTTTTTCAGGTATTAAAATCGAATGACCTCACCAGAATACGCTAAATACGAACGTCTCACAAAAGATATCGAAGCAGATTTCTTAATTCTCGCCGAAACTTTTCCAAACCTGTCAAACGACTTTATTAATCTTTTAATTTATTTGAAATAACCGATAGTTCGGGCAAAAGATGAGACGTACAAAGCCGAGAATTATCTATGTTTGCGAAATGTGATTGTTGCTGATCCGAAGATTTTTAGAAACTATTTGACAATACTATAAATAAATATTATGAAAAAATTTAGTTTTCTTGATGCTGTTGAAACTATGATCGATGAAATTAATGTCGCAAAACATAAGGCAAATAAGATTCATAAATCAGGTGATATTCGCGGCTCAGGTGATGAGGTTGAAAATATGATCAGAGAAATGATTAGTTTATTTTTACCAGAAAAATACTTAGTTCGAGAAGGATATATTATAGATGAGCAGGGAAATGTAAGTAATCAATTTGATATTATAATATTTGATAGATTAAATACTCCAAAATTTTTTGAGACTGATATGAAATCGGTTTATTTTCCAATCGAAAGCGTACTGGCAGTCGGGGAAATAAAAAAAACTCTCCAGCCAGATCATAGCGTCGAATTTGCTAGTAAATTATTACACTTAAAAACTGTGATGAAAAGGAAACTTGTAGAAAATACCGTATTTGGGGGTATTCGTCATGATTCGCATATGACAGATGCATTAAATATCTCTGTTGACCAAAAATATAAGAACCCTTTATACTCATTTATTTTTGCGATTGATGGAGACATTGATAAAGTTAATATCGGAGATGCTAAAGAAATATTCGCTAATGATATCGTAGTACTTAACCACGGATATATGTACCCTGCTAACAGAAATAAAGGTTTTATTAATCAGTTAACGCACGATGACGCCCAAAACATTGATGAGCTACATACTATCTATTTGAATAGTTCCGATATTTTATCTAGGTTTTTGGATAGATTGATCAAACATTTAAATAAATGCGTTATAGATCCTATATCAATTACGAATTACATTACTCAAGGAGAGGTTTTATCAGTACATACAGAAAAAATTACTATAAGAAAATGGTAACTCTCGAATGATTTTATTCAACAAAATATATAAAGTAAATCATCTTCTATTTGATTTAAAGAAGATCAGCATCGTCTTTCTATTCCTCAATTTTATGCTTCTTAATATCAAAGTCAAAATCGAAGAGCTCCTTTGGGTTAATTTCTAAGAGCGACGCAATTTTCAAAAGGGTTTCGATTGTAGGGTTTCCTTTTCCTTTTTCCAACTTATTATAATTACTTGAGTCAAACTTTGAGTTAATGGCTACTTCATCCATGGTATCAAATTTTTCTTTTCGTAATCTAATTAGATTTTCAGAAAATGCTTCCATAAATACTTTTAATACTGTAGAACTGTTCATTTTATATTTTTAGAACAATTTTCTAATTTCTGTGAAAAAAATCATGGTAATATATTACCATATTGAAAAAAATGTTATATTTGTACAATAAGCTACATAAAATGTAACTTTGCGATACTTCAACGAATACTAGAAGCTATTGCTTAGAATCTCGCCCTAAAAACTGGTAATTTTTGCATACGAGAGGATAAGTATTGAAGCTCACGACCTAGGCGTGGGCTCTCTTATCTGTATGCACGGTATACCAGTACCTAAGGGCAGATATTGTAGAGTCCATGCTGTTTTTATTTTCATGCTGTCCGCTTTTACTACAACATTCTAAGCCGCTTCCTCAAAATATAGTATCAGACTGTACGATACAATAGGGTGTACAACCTATTGCGGCTTTTAAAGCTTTCACGGGACAAATTTTCATTCATATTAATTAATGCTTTCCGGTGTCTTTTGGTCATTGGTTTAGACCTTATTATGTCTTTTTTTATACTAAAAGACACTTAGGAAAGTTTTGTTTTCAAATACATGAATTCGGTAGTGATATTATAGATGACAATGAAATAGCATTTCTACAGGCTCAGCCTGAGAAGAAAAAGTATTCAATAAAGAAAATGCCCCTTCCCTTAAGTTTGGACACTGAGGAAGGAGCACTGATTATTGAATCGTTTAATTAAAAACTTTACAAAACTATGAAAAAATCCTATAATACTATAGGAAGTATTGGCTTTGCCTTGATGTTAACCGCAATCTGCGGTTCAGTTCAGGCTCAGACCAAACCCGTTACGGGAAAGGTTACCGTAGGAAAAGGAGATCAAATGTTGCCTCTTTCGGGGGTTAGTGTTTCTCAAATAGGAAGTGATCAGACTTCGGTTACTAATTCTCAGGGTGTTTATCGGTTGGAGATTTCCGGAGATGGTGGGAGTGGGAATGTAAGTGAGAATAGGAATGGGGATGGGAATGAGAATGGAGGTGGGAGTGCTGTCCTTGTCTTTAGGCATCCTGAATATGCTGAGCAGAGGGTTCCTTTGGGGAACCGGTCTGTTGTTGATGTTGGGATGGTTGTTGGAACTGGAGGTGATGGTGATGGGGGTGGTTCTGGTTCTGATTCTGGTTCTGATTCCGGGAAGGTGCAGGGGATTGAGGAGGTGGTGCTGAATGCGGGATATTATAAGGTTAAGGATAAGGAAAGGACGGGGAGTATTGCGAAGATTTCTGCTAAGGATATTGAGAACCAGCCTGTGACGAATGTTCTGGCTTCGGCTCAGGGTAGAATGGCGGGGGTTTCGATTACTCAGAACTCGGGGACGCCTGGTGGTGGATTTGATATTCAGATCAGAGGGAAGAACAGTATCCGTCGTGAAGGGAATGAACCTTTGTATATTATTGATGGTGTGCCTCAGGCTTCTGAAACGCCTTCGCTGTATTCCAATAAGATTCTTCCTTGGTCGTCTATTAATCCTTTGAATGCAATCAATCCCAATGATATTGAAAGTTTTGAGATTCTGAAGGATGCTGATGCGACTGCTATTTACGGGAGTCGCGGAGCGAATGGGGTGATTATTGTGACCACTAAGCGAGGGAAGAAGGGGAGGTCTGAGCTAAAGCTGAATACTTCTTATTCTTTAAGCAGGATTATTAAACCGTTGGAGGTAATGAACACCGAGCAGTATATCAATATGAGGAGGCAGGCGTTTCAGAATGATAACGTGGCTTATCCTGCTACGATGTATGATATCAACGGAACCTGGGATCAGTCCCGTTATACAGACTGGCAGAAGGAATTGATAGGGGGAACGGCTGAGTCTTACGCTGTGCAGCTTTCAATGAGCGGGGGTTCTGAAACAACTTCCTATCAGATCAGCTATGGTCATAATGAACAGGGTACGGTTTTACCTGGCAACGGAAGATACAGGACGAATAATATCAATGCGAACTTTGGGTATTTTACTCCTGACCGTAGGCTTGAATTTAACTTCGTGAATACTTTTTCTTTTCAGGATAACAATGTGCAGAATGATGATATGACTTCCAAGGCTATCGGGCTGAGTCCGAATGCTCCGGCATTGTATACGGCTGAAGGTGGAATCAATTGGGAGAACGGAACTTTCAATAATCCAGTAGCGTCTTTGCTGAGCGAATACCTGAACAAGACCGCATTCTTTAATAATGGTCTTAATGTGTCCTATAAGTTGTTTCCTTTTTTGTCGCTTAAGATGAATGCTGGGATCAGCTATCAGAATTTTGAGGAACGTTCCTTAAAACCGCATACTATCAATAATCCTTCATTTGGACTGACGAGTTCAGCTTCTACTTCTGCGAAGAACAATCAGGTGAACTTTTCTTATATTCTTGAACCGCAGTTGGTGGGGAATTACAAGGTCGGGAATCACCAGTTTGAAGCTTTAGTGGGTACGACTCTTCAAAAGACGCAGACTAATCAGGGGGCTATTCAAGGGAGAGGCTTTGAGAGCAATGCGCTGATTGATAATATCGGTGCAGCCAGTGTGAAAACGATATCGGATCAGGTACGGAGTGAGTATAATTATACAGCGGTGTTTGCACGGTTTAATTATCAACTTCTGAAAAGGTATATCGTTAACCTTACAGGGAGAAGGGATGGTTCGAGCCGTTTCGGGCCGAATAACCGTTTTGGTAATTTCGGGGCGATTGGTGGTGCCTGGTTATTTTCTGAGGAAAGCTTTTTGAAAGACTCAAAATGGCTTTCACTAGGGAAGGTCAGGGGAAGTATAGGAACGACAGGAAGCGATAGGATAGGGGATTATCAGTATCTGAATACGTATATTATTTCATCGAATATTTACAATGGGCAGACTGCGCTTAATCCTGCAAGGTTATTCAATTCTGATTTCAGCTGGGAGAGGACTTTGAAGAAGGAACTGGCAATGGAGCTTGGCTTCTGGAAAGGCAGGGTGAATTTTTCAGCGGCCTATTATGATAATACCTCATCGAATCAATTGGTTGGAATTCCGCTTCCTGCTACTACAGGATTTTCTTCAATTCAGTCGAATCTTCCGGCTAAGATCAGAAATTCGGGATGGGAATTTGATTCTTCTTTCCAGGTTTTGAAGAGCGGGAAACTGAAATATGATACTTCATTCAATGTGAGTGTTCCCCGGAATGAACTGGTGGAGTTTCCGAATCTTGAGGGTTCAACCTATTCCAATCAATATGTTGTCGGTTACCCAACCACCATTGCAAAGGTTTATCAGTATGAAGGCATAGATCCCACGACAGGATTGTTCCGTTTCAGGGATTTTAACGGGGATGGAAAAATTAATTCTCCTGATGACAACAAGACCGTTGAGCGATTGGGGGTCCGTTTATTTGGGGGATGGTCAAATAACCTGAGATATGGGCAATGGTCTGCATCCTTTTTATGGCAGTTTGTAAAGCAGAGAAACTGGAACTATAACCGGGTGATGAATATTCCCGGTATTATCGGAAATCAGCCTGTGGAAGCACTGGATGTGTGGTCACCTTCGAATCCGGATGGAACGTATATGCCGTACTCTGCGGGGTACAATTCGCAGAAGCAGTCACTGCAAGGGTTTTTCCAAAGTTCCACGGCTGCGATCAGCGATGCATCGTTTATCAGATTGAAAAACGTACAGATCAGTTACCGGATTCCTCTCAAGGAGAGTGGTGTAAAGGAAGCCATGGTGTATTTCCAGGGTCAGAACCTGCTGACGATTACCAAATACTTCGGAATGGACCCTGAGTTTTACCTGATAGGTTTTCTTCCCCCTTTAAAAACATATTCTATTGGATTTCAGGTGACTTTCTAAGCTATCCAGGATTGAACGGATTCAAAACCGGAGAATAAGGTTTGAATCCTCCATTCAATACCTGAAATTAGGACTCATATCTAAACAATTTATAAACAACAGAAAAATGAAAAACAGCATAAAAAAAATAGTTTATCCCGTATTGATGATTGTACTTCTGGCTAGTAGTGCTTCTTGCGAAAAATTCGTGGAGACCGATTTCCCCAACAACCAGCTGGCAACGGAAATGGTTTTTGAAGATGAAAAAACTGCCGATGCAGCCTTAGCCGGTTTATATGCCGGTCTCTGGACGAATTCGGTAGTAAGCGGCACGTCCGATGGTTCTGGTGCCTTTCTGGGAACGTACGCCGATGATATTACCTGTGTTTTTACCTCAGCAGGTAATTCGATCCTCGATATCTACAATAACCAGCCTCTTCCGACAAATTCCACAATCACTCTTGTCTGGACAAATGCCTATCAGCAAGTTTACATGGCAAACAGTATTATTGCGGGGGTAGAAAAATCCAAAAGTCTCTCTGAAAATACGAAGACACGGATCAGAGGTGAAGCCTTGTTCATCCGGTCTCTTATTTATTATTACCTGTATCAGATTTTCGGGGAAATCCCCTACACGGATACTACCGATTATGTATATAACCGTAATCTGGGCAGAATGCCTAAGGATGAGTTTCTTGTGAGGTTGGAAACCGACCTTTCAGAGGCGGTAAATCTTTTGCCGGCTTCTTACAGAAATCCTGAAAGAATCTATGCCAATAAAGCAACCGGCTATGTTTTGCTGGCTAAAATGAAAATGCTGATTGGAAAATGGCAGGAAGCAGAATTTTTAGCACAAACTGTTATACAAAATTCAGAGTATGTATTTCAGACTGATCTTTCGAAGGTGTTTCAGAAATCGGGAAAGCATATCATCTGGCAGCTGAAACCGAAAAACAATACTGATGCAACACAGGAAGCGCTAATGTACAATTTTACGGGAGCTCCTACATCGTTTATCCTGAATCCGGCTTTGATCAATTCTTTTGCAGCAAATGATCTCAGAAGGCAGAACTATTTTACTGCGGTAGTTTTTGGTACACAGACGAATTACAAGCAGATCAAATATAAGGTTACCACAGCGACCAACTCTACGGAATATTCTGTGGTTTACAGGCTGGAAGATGTGTATCTGATGCTTGCAGAATCACTACTGATGCAAAATAAGACGGCTGAGGCAGTTCCTTTTATCAACTATACCAGGCAGCGGGCTGGGCTGGCTCCGCTTAACAGCTCGATCAGTCAAGCTCAGGCATTTTTGGAAATGAAAGCAGAAAGGAGAAAAGAATTTTTTGCAGAACATGGCAGCAGATTCTTCGATCTCAAGAGATGGGAAGAATTGGATCAGCTGAAAACCGTTAAGCCTAACTGGAAGAATACGAATCGATTCCTCCCGCTGCCTCAAAAGGAATTGCTGTTGAATGATAACCTGAAGCCACAAAATGATGGCTATTAACTAAAGAGCTAATGAAAAATGAAATTTTAAATACAATAGTAAAAAAAGGTCAATATGCTTTGTTCACGGTATTCTTTGCAGTGCTTGGATTGATAAATCTGTATGGTCAGGACTACCCCCATCTTGAGAAGCTGGTGAAGGATTCTGAGGAAATGAAATTTCCAATAGCTTCGGAAAACGGCAGATGGATTGCCTGGAATATTTTTTTATCAGATCGCTCGAAGAACGTGATGATGCAGTCCGTAAAAGAGTCAGATAAAAAGTTTGAATGGAAAAATATAAACTCTGTTGCTTTTGCAAAAAACCTTCTTGTTTTACAGACAGGTTCAGACTTGGAGTTGTTTAGTCCTGAAACTGGAAAATCTGTAACGGAGAAGAATGTCAGTAAATATCTTTATGATCAGCAAAATGAGGTATTGTTAGTGCTGTACAATGAAAAAGCAGGAAAAAGATTGGAAGTCCTTGATCAAAACCTAAAAGTAAAGCAAACTGTAGAAGATGTGCAAAACGTTTTTTCCAGCAATCATGAAACGGTTGCAAAGAAAAAGGTAGGTGATATGAACGTCGTTCTGGCGTTGAAAAATGGCTTTTTAGAAACGATTTTTTCAACTGGTGATGATGTGCAGGAAATTATACCGTCCGGTATGCGGCAGAAAGGATTTGTTGCAGTTTCTAAAACTAAAGAGAGAACGACTGTTACGTACATTGATCAGTCTGGGAGTCAATATACATTAGATGTCAGTGCATACGGGGAGTATGACCAGTTAACACTGATCCCGTCGCCTGATGAACAGAGGGTTATCCTTAAGTTCCAGAAAAGAATCAAAGCCAAAACCGATATGGTCAATATCTGGTATGGTACTGAGGTTGATCTTCATAAATATAACAGTTTTGTCATGGAGTATCGTCAAATTGATTGGAATCCTTT
>Ga0308158_10000706_pt1 | contig 46930 bp, 57 predicted proteins | sample PhyBR2_FD_201038 | JGI IMG/M metagenome (GOLD analysis project Ga0308158, IMG submission 201038) | Phyllosphere microbial communities from UC Gill Tract Community Farm, Albany, California, United States - DLSLB.R2 | ecosystem: Host-associated > Plants > Phyllosphere > Unclassified | place: USA... | reverse complement strand
TGGACTTCGGACTGACCGTGTCCTGCTACAACGCCGACGCCAACGGCGCCGCCTGCGGCCACTGCGACGCCTGCCGCCTGCGCGCGCAGGGCTTCGCCGAAGCCGGCGTGCCCGACCCCACGCTGTACGCCTGACCGCGTCTGGTAGAGCCGGCCGCTGGCCGGCTTCACTGTAGCTGCGAACCGTGGGTTCGCGCTCCTTGACCTACCGGGCCTGCAACCATCCCGATGCCTCGATGAAGTCGGCCACCGCCTTCGGATCGGCATAGTCCAGCTCGATCATCCGTGCGATGCCGGCGTTCTCATCGGCCTGCTGGCGCATGTACTCCTGCGCGATGCGATAGCCGGCGTAGTAGCCCAGATCGCTCACCCCGAACGGATTGCGCGCACTGTTGTACAGCCAGTTGTCGAGGTTGTCCCCGCTCATCTCGGCAATGAACCGCGTGCGGATCTCCGCTTCGTGCGCGGGCCCGTAGGCATACAGCGGCAACGCGGGCCGACGCCCGCTCAGCCGCTCGGCCACATACTCGGCGACGCCCTCGCGCAATGCATGCTGGGCCAGGCTGCCGGTGGTCTCGCGCTGCTGGGTATGCACGTACTCGTGCAGGTTGTTCTGCGCGTTGTTCGCGCCCGGGCGGCTGTCGTAGAAGATCCGCAGCCGGCTGCGCATCGGCTCCGGAAGCTCGCTTACATCCACTCGCTCATCGCCCAGCGCCATCTCCGCTCCAATCAGCACCTTGTCGCCCAGCGTGGTGCCGCCGGTGCGCAGGACACCGATCGCATAGGTGATGGTGGCCGGGCGCAGTGCCGGGTGGAGCGCGCGGAAGGCGGTCAGATCCCGCTCCAGCGTGGCGCTGGCCTGCTGCGCGTTCGCAGTCAACGGCCGTACCGACGTCCAGAAGCGTGGCCATGACTGCATGGCCTCGGCGTACTCGCGGGCGGTGTAATGGCGGGCCTGCATCAGTGCATGCAGGCCGGGGCTGCCCGGATCGATGTAGCGCTGCTGGACCAGCGCCACCCGGCGCTCGGCATCGGGTTCGGCGCGCACCGCGTCATAGGTGGCCCAGAAGCGGGCGATGTCGTCGGTGACGACCTGGGGCGGCGAAGCCAATGCTTTGCAGGGCAGCAGGGCGGCAAGCAGGCTGACGATCAGACGCATCCATGGCTCCAGAAAGGACCACAGATGGGATGCGCCAGTGGCGCCAAAGGTTTAATCCCGCTGGTAGTGCCGGCCGCTGGCCGGCAACCCCGACACACCGGGGTTCCACGCGACCGGCCAAAATAGGGTAGAATGCCCACCCCGCCGAAAGGCCGGGGCGATGCATTGGGCCGTTAGCTCAGTCGGTAGAGCAGAAGACTTTTAATCTTTTGGTCGAAGGTTCGAATCCTTCACGGCCCACCAGTGAAATCAATGACTTAAAGGCGCCCGAGTGGCGCTTTTTTCGTCAGCTCCGTAATTGACTCCAGAATTCTCCCTGCCATCGGCGCCGTGACGAGACTCGCTAATCAGGCCCAGAAGCCTTTAGCTGCCTCGATAGGCACTGCTGATCTGTGCGTGAAAGCTTCTTATCTCTTTGATTTCTAACGACAATTGCCTCTTCCTCGGTGCGTGATATGCTCCATTCAACAAGGAACGTAGTCTTAGGGGGCGACCAATGAACGGATTGAAATGGCTGAACGTACGTGCCATTCCTTTTCCATAACTCGTGAGTTATATTGAATGTCCTGGACGATCAATGTAACGACCGATGCGAAGGAGTTCTTGGATGGACTCACTGCCGACGAAAAGGTGGAAGTGTTCGCAACTATCAAGCTGCTCAGCGAGGTGGGGCCGGCATTGCGTCGTCCCGCCTCAGGAACTCTGCGTGACAGTGACCTGTCCAACCTGAAAGAGCTCCGCATCCGTTTTGAGCGTAAACAGTTCCGCATCATCTATGCGTTCGACTCTGAACAGAATGCAATTCTGCTCGTCGGTGGTGACAAGGTCCCACTTGGCGAGAAGCTCTGGTACCCCAAATACATTGCCAGAGCGAAGAAGCTCTACGAGGCGCATGAAGCCGAGATTGAGTTGAGGCGCCGACAAGCTACTCACAGTCCTCGTGGGAAGGTGGCCAAACGTGGAAAGAAGCAGGGGAAGTAAAATGGCAACGTTGAATTTTGAAGAAATCCTGGCCGCGCAGCCGCTCGCTGTTCAGCGTTCAATTGACGCTCGTTTCCATGAGCTAGTGTCTGCCTACCCGCTTGCTGACTTGCGCTGTGCCGCTGAGTTGACTCAGGGTGATGTGGCGACTCGGATGCAGATCAGTCAAGCCGCAGTGTCCAAGATGGAAGCCCGAGACGATGTCCTGCTTTCGACTCTTTTTCGCTTCGTGGAAGCGATCGGCGGAAAGCCACGCTTTTGTATTGAGCTAGCAGATCGTGAGTTCGAAGTCTGCCATTCCGAGCGTGGCGCATCTTCTGCGTTCCATCTGCGAACACATCCGCGCGGTGCTTTTACTCCTGACGATATCTATGCCAACACTATGCATAGAGCCAGGGCTGGACGAGCTGCGAAAGTCTTCGGTGCATTGAATGGTGCATGGACTCACGGGCATGCAGCCTTGCGTTCAGGCTGGATGAGCGCCGAGTCTTCATCCTCGGTCGCGGAGAACGATGTGTGCTATGCGTCGACTCCGGAACTTGGTCTGGCTGCATGAGAACTAGCCCCTTACAGGTTGGAAAGGTCACTTACACGGATGTGAACATCCGTGCTACGCCTAATGTCGAAGCTGCCGCGATTGAGCGCGACCTGCCGATCGAGATCGAGGCCGCTGTGTTCTACTCAGCGAATGGGCAGCATTTCGCCACATTGACTGTGACCCAGAAGGATGAGCAATTCGCGTACACGATAGAAGTGTCTGCATTCGCTCCATTCACCATTGATGTCGTTGGTTGTGCCGAGGCTTACAAGACTGCCTTTAATCCAGGTGTAGTCGGTGTAAACGTGGTCCGTGTGATCTACTCCTCAGTGAGGGACATGATCGCAGGCGTGACGGCGCGCGCGCCGTGGGAGATCGCGTGCATGCCCACCATGATCATCGAGCCTCGCGACATTAGCCTGAACTATGAGCAGGACGGCCGAGAGGAGATCCTTCGATCTCAGTTTGGAATGACGGACGAGAAGATTGATGAGCTGAATAAGGCAAGGGCAGCTCAGAAGGCTAGTGCCCAGAAGCCCTCTGCTCAGAGGTCAAAGCGTAGGATGCCCTCAGTACCGGCTCAGTCCGAATAGTTGTACTGGGTGAGTTGAGCGTGAAATAAGGGCGGCCTCAGGCCGCCCTTTGTGTACTTGGTGTCCTATGGGAGAGTGACCATCCCATGCTCTAGAGATCTTTGATCGTTGAAGGCTTTACGCGTGGAACGCTCTTGTCGTAGACCTTCATCATCGCATCGGTCACGCCTAGTGCGTCCTGGCGTTCAGCGCGGTTGCCAGCCGTGTCGGTACCGCCCTTTCGCTTGAGGTCGTGGAGGCTGAAGCGCTCCTCGACCGAGATGACCCCGGCGCTGATCGCTAGTTGGATGAAGCGCTGCCAGGTGCTGTCCAGGCTCGTCTTCTGCAGCGGCTCGCCGTGTTCTGCGAGGAAAAGGAAGCGCAGGTCGGCGCGAAGCTGCACGGGCAGCCCGTGGTGCTTGATGATGCCGTCGCGGCGCGCAATGGCAGCATCCCAGGCGCTACGCAGTCGCGGCGTCCATTCCACCAGATTATCCCGGCTGCGCTTCCGTCGATTGGTGTGCAAGCCCTCGGCCGTCCCTTGTGCTTCGGTCAGGGTGAGGGTCTCAATGCCACGCAACCGACAGAGGTAGCCCAGCTCCATGATCATCCATAGATACTGTGGCACCGAGCCCTCAGTTCTCGCTGGTCGCTGGCTGCGCTCCTGTGCGAATTTAAGCAGCTTGATGTATGCATCATCGGTGGGCAGTCGCTGCCGCTTGCGCTCCTTCGCCTGTTCCAGGCCCTGCGCGGGGTTGTGGTTCACGATGCCCCGATTCAATGCCCAGCGGAAAACGAGCCGTGAGTAGCGCAGCACCTTGTTTGCTTTCGTGGGTGTGCCTGCCGATTCAATCCGATCAATAAGGCGCTGGAAATTGTGATTCCGTAGTTTGTTGACTTGGAGCTTGCCGAACGGCACGCCCAGGTTCGTGGGGTAGCCCACTAGGACATTACGCGCCGACTCGTAGTCCGCACGCGTGCCAGCCGCGAGCCCCTTGAACTTGGCACTGTCGTGGTACTGAGTGCAGACCCATTCCACAGTTCCGGTGCCTTCTGCTGACTCCATGAGGCCATGCAATTCGGAGAGCTTGGCTTCGGGACCCGCGACCGTTCGGCGAGTTTTCCGGGGGCCATCGATGCCAGTCGTGGCTTCGAAGATGTACCAGCGGCCACGGCCCGTCGCATCCCAGTAAACGCCCTTGGGGATCTTCGTCTGGTCGATGTGTGACGGGATGGATGGATTGTGTTTTCGCGGTCGAGGTGCCATCAGATTACGTCAGTCCCATATGCATCGTTCGACGCCTGCTGCAGTCCGAGAGCGGCGTTCATTGCTGCTGCCGTGGTCCAAATTCCACCTTTGCCGTCGTACTTGTAGCGGATGCCGCAAGTACGCGCCCAAGCCTCTACTGTTGCGAGGCGCGGACGCTCGCCAGGTCTGCAAAGTTCCTGTAGATCCTGAAATTGGAGAACTTCTCCGATCAAGCGGGACCTCCTTCGGCAAGGCGGAATCGTGACGGTGACCAGTCACAGCTTTCATCTGCGGGGATGTGGCCGAACATCGCTGTGCATCGACGGCAATGCACGCAGTCGCCGCAGGTCTTACGCTCGGGCAGATCCATATCGTCGCCGGTGCGGCCATACGGCTTTCGCTCAGCCATGGTCGGGCCCCTTCTTGCATTGGTTGCAGGGAACGCTGTCGGGCGCCCGGATGGAGAACCTGGTGCCACGCACGTGCTCCCCTGGGCGGATAACGATGTGCCAGCCGGCCTCGCGGGCCCCAAGCAGGCGCAGTTCGTTGGTGCCGAACTCGTCCAGGCCGAGCATCTTCGCGGCGAGCTCGATGTGGTTCGGCGAGATGGGCCGGTCGCGGTAGAACAGGTCGTAGACGTTGTGCTTCGAGCAGCCCCAGACCTCTGCCAGGTCCTGCATGCGCTTGCCTTCCTCCAGTAGGTGGCGCTTGAGGTGCGAGCGCACGCTGTCGATCGAGCGGGGGATGCGAATCGGACGGCCACCGGCGGCCATGCCGTTGTTGGCGTGCTGGCGGCGGCTCATAGAAGCCCCCTGGCGGCTTGGGCCGGGTACCGGCTGCCATTGACCAATGAGCGGCTTCCGGCGAGCATCTCGGGACCAGCAAGGAGCGCGTCATGAAGCCAGAGATCAAGAGTGATTCGTTGAGCACCAGCTACTACGGCCAAGACATCTACGTCGAGGCTTGGCAACCGGAAGGCGGGAAGGCATTTGTGCACCTTGTACAAGCCGGTGAGCTCCCTGATATCGACAAACCCGACTGCGGGGAGCACGACACGCTCGAACAGGCGCTGCACGCTGGTCTGCGGTTTGCGACTACCTTGATCGACAACTAGCGCTGAGCTCATGCGGCCTCCGCCAGCGGCAAGGCCACCGGGTCTAGGTTGGCGGCGATCAACGCGTAGAACGGTGGCGGGCTGACGCTGTTTCCGCACATGCGGACCTGGGCCGTGGTCTTCAACACTGTGCCGTCGGCGGTGCGGTCGATGATGTAGGTCACCGGGAAGCCCTGCGCACGGAACAGCTCGTGCGGCTTGAGCATGCGCAGGCCGATATCCACGATGACGTAGGGCGTGCCCTTGATCACCACCGTGACCAGCGCTAGGCGATCCTTGGTGGTCACGGTGTCCACGGGATCGTGCAGATTCACGGCGATGCCGCTGCCGTAGTACTTCACCAAGAACGCTGCCACACGCAGGGCGCCTGCCTCTTGCTCGGGCGACAGCTGGGCCAGCTCGGCCTCTGGCAGGGCATGCCCGCCGTTGCCACTGGCCATGACCGTGCCGACTGGTGACCGGGCATCTTTGCTGCCAGTACCCCAGCGCTTGGGGCCATCCGGCCGACCTTCGCCGTGCGCGGCCTGCACCATGAAAGCCGAGGACACGCCAAGGGCATGCGCGGCGCCCGCTGGGCGCGCGGCACCAGCACCAGAAGTGATCGTTGGCACCGGCTCGGTGGCGCCCCTGCCGATGCTGTCGCCGCGGAACTTCACCAGATGCGGCGCGGCCACAGCGTGCTTTACACCGCCCGCGACAATCGTGCCCAGCGGCTGCTGCAGATCCAGCGCACGAGGGGCCTGGCCCTCGCGCTCGCCATAGCCGGTCTGGACAAGTGTCGGGGATACCACCGAAAAGTGCCCACCCTTCACCCCGGCGCAGACGGTAGGAAGTGGCTCGCCCGCTGCCATCGTCCGCTGACGGCTTGCGTTGGCATGCTCGGTGAGGAACGGCGCCAGCTCGGGCGCCACCAGCATCAGCTCGCCGCGATTGGCGGCGGTGATAGTGCGCATGGGGTCGCGCACGCTATGCACGCGATCGCCGCCCTGGTGCGTTGCAGGGACGATGAAGGGATCGGCTGAGTTGATGACGTGCCGCATCACGCCCTTGGCGATGCGGCGCATGGTGGCGTCGGCCAGCGGCCGGTCCCGAGTAAAGATGGACGGGCAGGGAATCGAGAAGTCCAGGCAGTCAGCAGCAGTCACGCGCGGCTTCTGTCCCGGGGCTGGCCCATGGGTCGGCTCGGGCCACACGATGGGCTGGCCATCGCGGCGGCCGAGCAGGAACAGGCGTTCGCGGCTGGTGCCGGCGCCGTAATCGCTGGCCACCAGCTTGCGCCACTCCACCGCGTAGCCCAGCGCCCGCAGTGCTGCGACGAACTGCAGCCAAGTGCGGCCGCTGTAGCGCTTGTGGGGGACAAGAGCCTGGCGCTCGACGGGCACCCGCTCGCCCTTGTTGGCGACTCGGTTGACCATGACCGGCTTGCCACGCCGGAACATCGGCTTTCCCGACTCCGGATGCACGGCCTGGACCAAGTCCAGGGTGATCACCCGGCCGGTCCTGGAGCAGCGCTTTGCCACCAGCGGACCCCAGGTCAGGATCTGCCACACGTTCTCCATGGAGATGATGCGCGGCGCGGTGTTGGTCCCGTGCAGCCGATCAGCACGCAGCAGCTGGCCAACCCACTTCAGTACCACCCAAGACAGTGCGCGGGTCTTGCGGCTGCGCGGCTGGCCGCCCTTGGCCTGGCTGAAGTGCGTGCAGTCCGGCGAGGCGTGGAACCAGCCGATGGGCCGGCCGGCCACGTCCACGCGCGGGTCGGCGTGCCAGATATCCTCGCGGTGGTGCTGGGTCAGCGGGTGATTGGCGGCGTGCATGCCGATGGCCAGCTCGTCGTGGTTGTAGGCGAGGGCGGGATCGATGCCGATGGCCTGCTTAAGCCCTTCCGATGCGCCGCCACCGCCGGCGAACAGATCCACGACGATCTCGCCGGGGCGCAGGCGGGAGACCTGTGGCGGCGGGAAGTTGAAGGAGCGGGAACCGTCAGCCATGTGCTGCCTCCCAGGCGACAAGCGCCTCAGCTGCAAGCGGCCGCACGAACCATGCCGCTGGGCCATCTTCGGTATCACCCAGCCAGACCAAGCGCCAATCTGCGCCGGGGCCAGTGGGCTGCCACGCGCGCATCTCATCCCAGTAGCGATGGTCCCCGGTCTCCACGGCTTCTTCGGTGAAGTCGCCAAACGTCACCTGCAGGTCGAATCCCTGTGCGAGGAACAACGGCCGTAGCGACACCTCGCGACCGTCAGCCCACTTGGGCACGTCCGGGTGGCACAGGATCTCGCCGTCGGCGTTGCGCGCCGGGAGGCGACTCGGGTGGTACAGGCCGCGCCACGGGTCCGCAGGATCGATGACAGTGCGGCTCTGATTCCTGACCAGCTCCAGCAGTTCGTCGGCCTGCGCCAGCCGGGCGCGGGTCGTATCGCAGAGAGGCGTGTCGCCATCCTGCATGCTGCTGCGCAGGGTGGCGCGATAGGCGGTGACGGCGGTTTCGAATACGCGCAGATCCTGCAAGCGTGGCAGGCGGTGGTGCAGATCCCGCAGCGCGGTTTGAGCCTGGCCGAGGGTGATGGCCTTTGCTTGGTTGGGCAGCCACACAGCCTCGACAGCGAGCGCGCTGATCGTTTCGAATGCGTCGCGCAGAACGGGGCAGTTCGTGGGGAGAGTGGCAAGTTTCTCGGTCATCGGCGGGCCTGCTTGAATTGGGTGTCGGTGTTGACGAACGCGCCAGCGAGCGGCACTACCTGGGACGCTTGCTCGGCGCCAGCGGAGCGAAGGGGGAAGGGCGCGGCATGGCGATAGCGCCGGTTCGGGTCGGAGGCGAACCGGCCGGCGTCGATGCGAATCACCTGGTACTCAGTGAAAGCCTCATCCGGAAGCACTTCGCGTGCTTCCTCGATCAGCGCGACAAAGCGCGCCTGCCACTCGACCGGCATCGATTGCAGGGTGCGTCGCGGCACCACGTGATAGGCGGCGCGGCTGAGGCCGAAGGCGCGCCAGACGGGGCCATCGGAATAGGTACTGCCGGGCCTGCCGGGTTCGGTGGCGGTCGCGGGGTGGGATTCGCTGCTCATGCGTGCCTCAGTCCATCTCATGGGCTGCCATGCGCTCTGCATAGCTGCCGTGGTTGGCGGTGTGCCGGCTCATCAGCGGGCGAAGTGGGGTGTGCCCGAGCACCTCGATGTGCCCGCCCGCTGCGAGGAAGGCGTCCAGGTCGTCGGCTAACTGCTGCCGGTCGAGTTCCCTGTGACGAATCGTGGTCGCCGCGTCACTGACGCCGGTGAGCGGACCTACCACGCAGGTCGGTCGCTCCCGCGCAGGTACCGCGCGCAGCGGCGCGATCGCATGTTGCGTGTGGCTGGAGAGGCGCCAGATCCCGCGCACGCCCGAGCGGTGACAGATGGCCTGGCCGCTGCGCGCCAACCCCTTCAACGTGTAGCCGATAGCCTGGTGCGTGCTGTTGATGCGACCAGCGGTCTTGATCTGTTCGACCGTAGCGCCTTGCGGGAACATGGACAGGACCTTGCGCACTTCGGCGGCCCGGCCGATCTGTTGCGGGCGGGCGCTCATGCGCGGGCCTCCGCGAGCATTTCGCGCATTGCCCAGCCGTGGTGCAGGACACGCGATGAGTGGTGAGCAACGGCATCCGGATTGTTGGTCAGGACGAGCGTGTCCTCCAGTGGATACGCGGTGTGGCCGTCCCAGTCGTCCAGTACCTCACGCAGGCCAAAGTGCGTGCGCAGTTCCTGTGCGTTGGAGGTCTTGCCGCAGCGTTGCGGCCCATAGATGACAACAGAGCGGTTCATGCGGCGATTCCTCGCGTGCGGCGCGTAGCGCGGTTGTTGGGGGAGATCGAACGAACACGCACGCCTTGGCGGTCGAGCCAGCGGTGCGCGGCCTGGGCGGCAAGTCGGTTGAGGGAAAACGAGACGCCGCCGAGGGTGAGCGAGTGGTGCGATACCCCCACGCTCCGGCTGGCGCTGGCGGCGACCTTCAGGAGCGACTCGCGCGGCGCGGCGGTGTAGAGGCCGGCCCATAGCCAGCCCTGGCAGACCATCAATACGAGTGACTCGCCCTGATGGCCGGTGGCGAATTGCTGCTCCACTGGCAGAGTGGGTTGCACGCTCATGCCGTCATTGCCAGGTCGCGGGCCTTGGCGATCTCCGCCTCGGCGGCGGCGATGCCGGTGGCGGTCAAGGTCGCCTTGCGCGGCAGCTGCGGGTCGTCGTACCTGATCAGCACGCGCTCATCCAGCCAGTTCATGACGCGGCGCGTGAACAGCTTCTCGGGGCGGTTGCGGGGCGCGAATCCGTTGGCGGTGCGGTGGAGGGTGAGGTCCGAAGCGCCATGCGCTGCGAGCAACGCGGCTTTTTCCTTCGGCTTGAGTGGAGCGGACATGGCTTGTTCTCCTGGTCAGGCAGCGATGGGCGTGGAAGGGGAGTCGGCAGCGATCTCGGCAAGGACCTCGCCGCGATTGCGGGCGAGCAGAGAGATCGGGATGCGCAGGTGTGCCAGGCTTGCTTCCGTCCAGCGCAGCTCTGCCAGCGCGGCTTTTTCCATCGGTACCGGGCGGGTGGCGAGGCCACACCTATGGCATTCGATGTGCAGCAGCGGCGGGCAGGGGGCGCCCAGGCGATGGCCGGTAGGGGCGCCCTCGGTCACCACGACGTGAGGTCGATGGCCGGGACCACACAGCGGCACGGAATCGGGGAGCGGGCGAGAGGTCTGGCGCATGGTCAGCCCCTCACCGAGGTGCTGATCGCCCAGCGTGCCTTGGCCGCATCACGGTCTGTGTGCGCCTGGTGGATCTCGGCGATGCGCAGCGGCACGACAACTGCGGCCACCAGTGCGACGGCGGCCCAAGCGAGGCGGAGACGCCGGCTCATGCGACACCTGCCTGCACAACGACAAGGGTGCCGTCACTGGTGATTCCAGGACGCCCGCCCGTTGCCTCGCACAGAGCCTGCTGCAGGTCGAGAGCGTCCTCTTGCCAGAATTGAGCGGCGTCCTCTGCTCGCCACAGCTGTTCCCGAAGCCGCTCATTCTCGACAGCCAAACGTGCGGCCTCTGCGCAGAGCTGGCTGAACGCCAAGCGGTCGAGACGGCGCCAGATCGCGCCTGCAGTTCGTGCGCTCATGCCCGCACCTCGGCCGACAGGTCCCGTGAGCAGGCCTCCAGGCGGAGGCTGGCGACGCCCATGCGCCGGGAGCGGCGCAGCTGGTTGCGGTTGTGTTCGCCCTTGCTGCGGACCCAGAGGGTTCGGGCGGTGCTGTGATCGCGTGCTGCCACGGCCCGCAGGGCCTTCACGGCCAACAGCGGCAGCAGGCAGGGGCTTGGATCGGCGTAGCGATGGGACATGGCGCGCTCCTGTTCGAAGGAGGGCGCCGGCGGGTCAGGTGCCGAGGGGGCGGCTGCTGCCGGTCAGGGGAGGGGCCGGCAGGGTGGCGACCCGCCGGTCGCCCGCCAGCTGGAGAGCTGGCAGGGCGGACTCTACAAACAAACTTGCGTGCAAGTCAACAAGAAAACTTGCGCCAGGAGCGATGCAGTGCTCAGGACGTGCGTTTGGTCGGGCATGGCACCCGGCTGAATAGGCTGATGGGTGTTAATCTCCGGCCCTTCAAGGGAGGAGGGGGCCTATGGACGTGTTCTTCAGCACGATGGGTGCGTTGGGTGTTTGGCTTGTGGCGCTTGCCGTGTTTGCATTGGCAGTGCTGGGGCTGCTCATGCCCTTGGCGGTTTTTGGTATCAAGCCCCTATTGCGAGTCCTGATCGAGGAGCAGCGCAAAACGAACCGCATGCTCGCAAAGCAAGGGCTTCGGGATCAGGGCATAGAGCCAAGGGACGTGGCAAGTGTTGCCACGTCCAGAGATGACGGCGAGCCGCAGACGCTGGAGGAATTCATTCGCGAGCGTGGTGAGCGTAGGCCGTGATACCGCCAACTAAGGGCGTGGCAGCACTTCGGCCATGTTCTTGATGAGGCCAGTTTGTTCAAGGGGGAAGCCTTCCATGATCGCTTCCCTCGCTTCTTCCATCTCGCACAGCAGCGTGCGCAGCTCTGTCGGGGATAGGTCGCTGAGACGTTGTCTCAGGATTAGGTGCTGGTCGACCAGCCAGTTGAGCTGGAAGGCTTCGCGCAGAAGGCGAATCCTCCGAATGTATGCCAGGGCGATGGCGTCGCTAGGTCCAGTCGTAAGGCACTGGCGCAGGCACTTTCCGTCGGGCGGCCGAGCCTGCTGCCGAACCTTGCTAGCGAGTGCCAGCGCGAGAGCTTCCAGTGCTGCCGCTTCCTTCATGATCAACCCCCTTTGAAATCTGGCGCTTCCGCAGGTGTGCGGTGAAGTCGACCACGTTGTCCGGCGTAACCGCCTTCTCCTGGCGGGCAGCCAGGTAGTTGTGAGCCAAGATGACAATCGAGGCGTCGTTCGCGTCTTCTGGGTCAAACGATGACCCAAGAGCGAGGCAGGCCAGGCGGACAAGTTGATACGACGCGGCAAGCGTAGGGGCGTCGAGTTGCACGGGTTGAGACTGTGCAGAACGAGGTGAAGAGAGCGCGCTAAGAGGCTCGCTTTTGTCCCAGCTTAGGAACTGTTCCACCGACATGCCGAATGCGCGTGCCAGCTCCAGCATGTACCTGGGGCGACGGGTGGGGGTGTCCAGTAGTTGCTGGATATGCTGGTACTTCACGTTGGGAGCACCAGCAGCGCGGACACGGGCTGCGAGAGCCTCCACGCCAAGCCCGTGGGCCTCCATAAGGCCCCGTGTGATTTCACCGATCAACATGCAAACGATCTTGCACTGTTGATTCGCAAGAAAGATTGCGTTAGTTTGTCGCAAGAATTCTTGTGAACGGACATTCCATGACCCCTCTGCAACGGGCAATCGCGATCTGTGGGACCCAGAGTGAGCTGGCGCGGCGCGTGACCGGCAAGCCCGCGACTGGCTACGTCTATCACTGGCGAAAGAACGGTGTGACCGAGGAGGTGGCGATTGCCATCGAGAGGGCGGTCGCCTCGGCGATGGCTGAGAACCAGGACGCCGCGAAGCGAGCCGACACCCTCGGAGGCAGAGTGACCGCTGACGAGCTGATACCGGATGTGCGCTGGGAGCGTGATGCGGGTGGTGCCATTGTCGGCTACTTCAAGCGCGTCAGCGGACCGGCGGGGGTGGCTAATGTCAGCCCGTGACCCAGCGCTAATCTTCTCCATAGCTCGCCACGGCTGGGTGCGCGGACACCGAAGGTACCGTCTTTTCCGAGTCTGGCAGCAGATCCGCAAGAGCGGGGTGGTTCTGGCGCTCTTGGTGATGATTACTCTTCTTGTACTCGGAGCACAGGGGCGCCCACAGGACCGCAACAACGCCGCCCACCCCCGTGTGGACGTCAAAGGATCGGATGGCCTGAAAGCGCATGCGCTGAGGGAACGTAATGATCTCTGGCATGGCAGCAATGTTGAGGGCAGCGTTCCCCGGCAGGAAACGATGAAATGCTCGGCATTTCAGGGGGCTGCGTGACCTGTCTCCGATCCGACCTGTACTGGCGGGACGCCCTGCACAATGCAGTGGCCCGCGCCCCTGGTGGGCTGCAGGATGCGGCGGCCCACATCAGCAAGCGCCGAGGCAAGTCGATATCGGCGGAGACGCTGCGGAAGAAGCTCCGGGGCATCGATGGTGAGTCGGTCTCTATGGAGATGGCCGAGATCCTGACGGACTACTTGCTGCTGTTCGTAGGCACGCAAGACATTGCCACGGACTGGGTTTGCTCGCTCGCAGGTCAGTACAGCCTGATGGTTGACTACGTCCCGCCGCCGCCGAAGGCCGGGTGGTCCGACGAGCTGGCAGCGATCCAGGCAAAGCTGCTGGAGCTGCACAAGCTGACGGGGGCATTGGCTGGTGCAGGTATCGATGCCTTGGCCGACCAGCGACTGACCGTTCCCGAGGCGGATCGAATCCAAGACCTGTCGCGTGAGGTACGCAAGCTCTGCTACCGCCTGGAGCGCAATGCATGCCGTGCGGCTGGACAGCAGGGGATGGAGGACTGAAGTGGCGACCCACCACGCCCATCGATCCAAACATCGAAGGCGTGGCCTACCCAGCGCATCTGCGCGACAAGCCATGGAACTCGCAGCCCTGGCGCTGACTGATGCAGTGCCCGGGTTGATTGGTGAAGAAGCGATGGCAGAGCGCGAGCGCATACGCCAGAGACAAGAGCAACAAGACAACCGGCAGCACTGTCTGCCTTTGGGGAACCCTGATGTACCAAGCAAGCATTGATGCGGCCCCATCCCCCCGGGTGGCTTGTGAAAGGCCGTGTGCTGGCCGCGCTACTGAATCCGCCCTGGGATCGAGAGGCGTTCTCGATACCAGCGATGGGTCCTTCCTGGGCCTGACGAACGCGGGTATTCGGACGCGCACTTCCTGGGTAGATAGCGGCTCGGGAAACTACTGAATGTCTGAGAATTATGGGGATGTGCTGCAGCAGCTGCAGTCTGCCGGCCTGCTGGTCACCGAACTGGACACCACCGGACGCATGGTCCGGTGCCGCGTCGAAGGCTCACGCGAGCGCCGGGGCTGGTACGCGCTCCACGAACTGAACACCTCGGCCGGCGAGGTGCTGGTCGTCGGTACCTACGGCGTCTGGCACGGTAACGAAAACGGCGCGACCAAGGTTGATCTGCGTAAGCGCGACAAGGCCTTCTCCGATGAACAGCGCGAAGCGCTGCGCAACCGCCTCGCCGAGGATCGTCGCAAGGCGGAGTCCGCCCGGCAGGCCCAAGCGAAGCGTGCGGCTGAGCGAGCATCGTCGGCCTGGGCCAAGGCCAACGCAGTCGGCGACGCCGACTACCTGGTCAGCAAGGGCGTGCAGGGTTTCGGCCTGCGCTACGGCACAACGGGTGCCGCGCTTGTCCCGCTACTGGACGTCAACGGCCAAGTGCATGGCCTGCAGGTACTGCGCAGTGCGAAGCTGGCGGCCGCAGGACGCAAGCCGGCCAAGGAATACTGGCCGGCAGGCATGGCCAAGAAGGGCCACTTCCACCTGATCGGCGGAAGCCCGCAGTGGATCTTGCTGGTGGCCGAGGGCTATGCCACTGCGGCCACGCTGCACATGGCGACGGGCTACCCGGTAGCCGTGGCTTTCGATGCTGGCAACATGCTGGCCGTCGCATCGGCCCTGACGAAGCGCTATCGCGGCATCAAGATGCTGCTGTGCGCCGACGACGACGTGCTGCAGAAGTGCCGGCACTGCAAGAGCCGCCTGGTGCTGGCCGACCATCCGCAGTTCTGCCCATCGTGCGCGCAGCCGCATGGCGCATCTAATGCCGGCCTGCTCGGTGCAGAGGCCGCAGCGCTGGACGTGGGCGGGGCAGTGCTGCACCCGGTCTTCGCCGATGAGGCGGCCAGGCGCGAGCGCTTCATCGAGAACGGCCGTAAGGTCAGCGACTTCAACGATCTGCACGCACAAGAGGGTCTGCATGTCGTGCGGTCGCAGGTGGAAGCCCGTCTCACGGAACTGTCATGGCGAGTGCCGGCCGAAAAACGCGCGGCTTCCATCACCAGCGATGGGGGCGCGGGGAATGATCGCCTAGCGCCGATCCACTCGCTGAACGAGCTGCTTGAGCGCTTCGCGCTTGTTTATGGGCAGGGCGGCACGGTGTTCGATCACAAAGAGCACATGCTGGTTGCCTTGGGCGACATGCGTGATGCCTGCGTGCGCAAGGAGCTGCATCGTGCGTGGATGGAGCACTCGGATCGGTCCATCGTGCGTGTCCGGGAAGTGGACTTTGACCCGTCGTGCGAGAAACCCGGGGTGACGTGCAACCTTTTCGCCGGGTGGCCGACCGTACCGCAGAAGGGCAACTGCGAACGGCTGTTGCAGCTGCTCTGGCACATGTGCGGAAACGAGGCCAACCAGAAGGCGCTGTACGACTGGGTGGTCAAATGGCTTGCGTATCCGCTGCAGCATCCTGGCGCCAAGATGAAATCGACCATCGTCATTCATGGTCCGCAGGGCACCGGCAAGAACATGTTCTTCGATGAGTACATGAAGCTCTACGGTGACTACGGTCGCGTGCTTGACCAGGCGGCGCTGGAAGACAAATTCAATGACTGGGCAAGCCGCAAGCTGTTCCTGCTGGCCGATGAGGTGGTTGCACGCACCGAGGTGTACCACCTCAAGAACAAGCTCAAGGCGCTCATCACGGGTGACCGCATCCGCATCAACCCGAAGAACATTCAGGCCTACGAGGAAGACAATCACGCGAATCTGGTGTTCCTGTCCAACGAGGCGATGCCTGTCGTGCTGGAGGAGGATGACCGGCGCCACGCGGTGATCTGGACGCCAGACAAGCTCAGTCAAGAGTTCTACACGGAGGTGCTGGCTGAAATCCGCGATGGCGCCACGGCGGCGCTGCACCACTATTTGCTGCAGGTGGATCTGACCGGCTTCACCAATGGCACCAACCCGCCTATGACCCAGGCGAAAGAGGAGCTGATTGGCCTGAGCCAGGATAGCCCGCAGCGGTTCCTGGACGAGCTTTACGGCGACGACATCCCCGGGCTCAAGCCAATGCCGGCGCTGTCGAAGGAGTGGTACGAGGTCTACAAGGCTTGGTGCGCGCGAGAGGGCTTACCCCGCCCAGCACCTTCTCCCAAGTTCATCAACGCGCTGGTGCGCAAGCGGCAGATCACCCATCCCGATCGGGCTCGCAAGCGCTACCAGATCGAGCAGAGCGTGAACGGGCCTCACGGCTTCCTGATGCTCGGCAACTGCACCGTGCCTGACGGGAAGACAGAGGCTGCATGGCTGGGAGACCAGGTCGTGTCATTCCGCCGCATGTTCTCCGATTACAAGGGGCGCGCGTGATCACCATGCCCATCAATGTGCGGAGTGTGCGGGATGTGCGGGCAGTTGTGCGGGCATTGAATGGCAGCGAATCCCTTGCAGCAGTAGCGATGTGCGGGACGTGCGGGACTCGGCCTACATGGGCGGGCGCGGGCGCGGGCAGGCATCACGCCGCCTTATCACGATGCGTCTCGCGTGCGTATACAGGTAGCCGCACATCCCGCACACGCCGCACATGGCCTGTGCCACAGCCGCTCAGCGGCTATCGCATCCCGCACACGCCGCCGCACAGCCCGCACATGCTCGCGCGCGCGCGTTTTTCCGCTTTAACGATCTTCGAAGGAAATGGAGTAGGGGGTAACAATGGCTGAGGATGACGTGACGATCACTGGCAAAGAGCTGGCCTCCCTGATCGGCTGCAGGCCGTCCTACGTGGTCGAGCTGAGGAAGAGGGGCAGGGTGGTGGTGGGTGCTGGCGGAAAGGGATTCCTGAAGGCCGCCTCCCTGGAGCTCTACGCACGTACCGCAGATCCGGTCTATGCAGGCGTATCCCAGCGCCACGCAGATGAGCGTGGTAGCTCGCTGGTGGGGAGCGGGGAGGGTGCCAATGCCCTCGACGCCGACATCGATGACGATGAAGGGGATGGCGACGAGGACGATTCCAGGCCCTCACGGGCCGGCCGGCCGCAGACCCCGGATTCCGCGCGCAAAGCAAAGGCGCTGGCCGACAAGGCAGAGACCGACGCGCACATGGCGCACATCGCGCTGCAGAAGGAGCTGGGGTTGCTGCTGCCTCGCGCGGACGTAGAAGCCTTCCTTGCAGAGCACGCCACGACGTTCCGGGGGGCCATGGAGCGGTTGGCCGATACGCTAGCGCCGCAACTCGCTGCAACGCTGGACGAGGCTGGGTGCCGCCGTCTCGTGTGGGATGAGGTGAGCCACGCTCTGGAAGAGCTCAGCCAGGGCTTTCGCACGTTGGCGGCCAAGGCGGCGGAGGGTGCGGAATGACGCAGGCACAGCACTGCCTGGCGTCGGTGCTGGCACGCTCGCTTCAGCCGCGACGGCCGATGAGCGTGTCGCAGTGGTGCGATGAGCACATGCGTCTGTCCACCAAGAGCGGTAGCAAGCCCGGGCGTTGGGTGACGGATCGCAACCCGCCCCTGCGTGAGCCGATGGACAACATGTCTGCCCGAAGCCCCGTCCACGACCAGGTCTGCATGTTTCCGATCCAGTTCGGCAAGAGCCAGCTGGCGACCAATGCCATGGCGTACTGGATGGACTACGCGCCGGGCCCAATGATGTATGCGCTGCCGGGTGAGGTGTCCATGAACAAGTGGATTGCCCAGAAGCTCAACCCCATGATCGAGGTCTGTGCAGCGGTCAAGAAGGCGCTGACGAGCACCGCCAGCCGCGACAGCGCCAACCAGCGCACGTTCAAGGACTTCGCCGGCGGCCAGCTGTTCGTGGAGCACATGGGCAGCCCGCAACGCCTGAAGTCCTCGACGGTGAAGTACCTTCAGGTGGATGAGATCGATGAGGCGCCGCAGCAGCTCTCCACTGGCGACGACCCAGTGAAGATGCTGGACGGCCGTACATCGTCTTTCCCGACCACCTACAAGCGGCAGTACATCAGCACCCCTGGTATCGCCGGGCTCAGCCGGATTGCGAAGCTGTACGACAAGAGCGATCAGCGCCGGTATCACGTGCCGTGCCCACACTGCGGTCACTACCAGCCACTCCAGTGGAGCGGCCTGGTGTGGTCGCCCGACAAGAGCCACGCGTGGTACGCCTGTTGCGAATGTGGGGTTGCCATCGAGGAACACTTCAAGACCGAAATGATCGCGAAGGGGCGCTGGGTGGCGGCCAATCCTGACTCGCCGATTCGCGGCTACACCATCAACTGCCTGTACTACCAGTTTGGGCTGGGGCCGCGCTGGTTGGACCTGGTGAAGGAGTGGATGGAGGCGCAGGGTGACCCTGCCTCCCTCAAGACCTTTGTGAATGACCGGCTGGCCGAGACGTGGGAAGACCCGGCAATGCGGGCGGTCAAGCACAACGTCATTAAGGATCGTGCCGAGCCCTATGCACTTCGCTCGGCTCCGCAGGGTGTGCTGGCTATCACCGTAGGTGTAGATACACAGGACAACCGCCTTGCTGTTCACGTCGTCGGCTGGGGGCGGGGTATGACCGCCTGGACGCTGGACTATGTGGAACTGCAGGGCGATCCAGCCGAAGAAACGGTGTGGGTAGCCCTGACCGATTTGCTCAACCGCGCAATCGAGCGCGAAGATGGCGCGCTGCTCCGGCCGATGGCAGTGGCCATCGACGCTGGTGGCCACCGCACCGAGGCTGTCAAAAACTACGTCCGTCAGCGGCGCATCACCCGGCCAATGTGCATCTTTGGTGCTGTACCCAACAACGCTCCTGTGCTGTCCAAGGGCAAGTTGGCTGATGTCACCTGGAAGGGCAAGACTGACAAGCGCGGCATCACCATCAACCACGTGGGGACCGTTGCAGCCAAGCACTACCTCTACAGCCGTCTGTCGGCCGACGCCGAGCGCAAACCCGAGAATCGCATGGTCCACCTCAGTGACCAGCTACCGGAGGAGTTCTTCCCGGGCTTGGTGTCGGAGGTCTATAACCCAGTCAAGAATCGCTTTGAGAAGAAGGTGGCCCGAAACGAGCCATTGGACACATGGGTGTATGCCTACGCGGCGACCCATCACCCAGAGGTCCGTATCAACCGCTTCACGCGTTCCGATTGGGACCTTTTGGAACAACGGCTGGCTGCGCCGCCAAGCGTGAGCGTTTCACGCGAAACGCCAGCTGCTGCGTCGGAGGCCGACGCTTCCACTGATTCCCGTGAAACATCGAGTTTGCCTCGCCGGCAGCGGCCCGCGCAGCCTCGCAGCATGGGGAGGCAGTGGTGAGCAGGAATACAGTCCGAAACAAGGTGCGAATCAGTGAGCTGACGGAGGAGCTCGCTGTCGGCGCCGCGCTGCGCCTGAGATGTGACAGCGACGACATACGCAACGTTGTGGAGGCCGTGGTGGCCTACCTTGTCGAGGAGTACCCAGCCCAGGATCTGTACATTCCCGCCAGCATGCAAAACAGTGCCTACCCTGTGGATGCGATCCGGAAAGGAATGCAGGAACAGGAGTCGGTAAGGTCGCTGTGTAGGAGGTTCAGAATCGACAGACGGACGCTGTACCGCTTGCTTGATGAGCCTTGCGCCAATGGGTAGGGGTGCGGGTGAGTTCCCCGAGACTCACCCGCACTTGATCAGGAAACTGGCATCCATGATCTCGCGGATGCCTCACTGATGAGCTGGACCAAAGACGATGTGCAGAGGCTGAAGGCCGCCATCGCTAGCGGCCAGTTGTCCGTCCGGCATGGTGATCGTCAGGTCACCTATCAGTCCGTCGAAGCAATGTTGACGGCATTGGACCGCATGGAAGCTGAGGTTGCCGCCACGACGGCTGGGCGACGGAAGTCAGCCACGCGCCACTACCGCTTCACGACGCTGAGGGGCTTCTGACATGGCGGCCTCGCTGCTGGACAGGGTCATCGGCGCAATTTCTCCGCAGGCAGCCCTGAAGCGTCACCGCGCCAGGGCAACGCTGGACGCTGTGCGTGCCTACGAGGGCGCCTCGCGCACTGACGGTTGGCGTGTTCGTAGGGCGGGGGCTAGCGCGAACACCGATCACTTGGCAGACGCCCGCGAGCTGCGCAACCGCGCTCGGGCGCTGGTGCAGAACGTTCCGTACTGCGCACGGTCCCTCCAGGTACTCGTGAGCGCCACGATCGGGACTGGCATTACTCCCAAGGCCGAAGGCCCGAACGCTTCCGCGCTGGACATCCTGTGGGGCCGCTGGGCCGATGTAGCGGATGCGGATGGAAAGTCGGACATCTACGGCCTCATGGCTACCGCGTATCGCGCGATGGAGCAGGACGGTGAGGTCATGATTCGCCGCCGCACCAGGCGTCAGTCAGACGGTCTCGCGGTCCCGCTGCAGCTTCAGGTGCTGGAGATCGACTGGCTGGACGGGAACAAGAACGGGTCTGCGTCGGGCGGTGGTCAGATCATCAACGGCATTGAGTACGACGCGATCGGTCGGATTCGCGGCTACTGGTTGTTCGGAGCTCATCCCGGTGATGCTGTGCGTGGCTCTGTACGCCTGAGCAGTTCGTTGGTGCAGGCATCCGACATCATTCACCTCTACAACCCCGTCCGCCCTGGGCAGGGACGCGGCATTACGCGCTTCGCCCCGGTGATCGCGCGAGTGCGCGACTTGATGCTGTACGAAGACGCCGAGCTGGCGCGGAAGAACCTGGAAGCGCGGCTTGGTGTGATCGTCAGTGGCGACATCGACTCGATGGCCAATGCGGACGATGACGGCCCTTCGCAGCTCGGCTCAGATCGTGACCAGGTCACCGACCTTGGGCCACTGCCCAGCGGTGGTGTCACCCACATCACTGGCGCCACCGCCTTCCAGACTGTCGAGCCAAAGCCAGCAGGGGGCTACGTCGAATACTGCAAGTTTAACGCGCACATAATCACTGCCGGCATTGGTGTCCCGTACGAGTCGGCCACCGGTGATATGCGTGAGGTGAACTTCTCCAGTGCCCGCATCCGGCAGATGGAGTTTCGCCGTGATTGCGAGCAGATGCAGTGGCTGGTGCTAGTTCCACAGATGTGTAAGCCAATCTGGCGCTGGTTTGACGAAGCAGCCGCGCTTGGCGGTGGGGTGCGTTCTGCGGGAAGCACTGCCGACTGGAGCACGCCGCGCTGGGACTACGTCAACCCCAAGCAGGACATCGAATCGGAAATCGCAGCGATGGGCGCCGGTCTCAACTCGCCCAGTGAGGCGCTGCGTCGGCGTGGCTACGACCCGGATGCGGTTTACGTCGAGATGGGCAAGGACTTCAAGCGGATGAAAGAGACCGGCGCCCTCGGTCTGATGACTTTCCTTCAATCCAGTGGCGCCCGGACCGGCCTGGTCGACGCCTCAACAACCAACGAGGAATGACCATGCCCCAGCCAATCCAGGCTCCAACGCAGGACGGTACGACACGCCTCATGCCCCCGCAGTTGCGTGAGGCCGAGCTGCAGCCGACCAGCTTCGATAGCGAGGCACGCACGATCGAACTCCAGTGGACCGCCGGAACCCGAGTGCGCCGCTACGACTGGTGGAACGACACGTACTTCTGGGAGGAGCTGGTCGTTGATGAGACGGCCTGCAACATGGAGCGTCTGTCGTCCGGTGCTGCACCGGTCCTGGACAGTCATAACACCTGGGGCATCGGATCACAGATGGGAGTGGTGGATCGCGCCTGGCTCGCCAATGGTGAAGGCCACGCCCTCATCCGTCTCTCCGGTCGCGAGGAGCTGGCCGGCGTCATCGCCGATATCGGCGCAGGAATCATCCGCAACATCTCGGTCGGCTACACCGTGCAGCGCTATGAGATCGAGCGGGCCGTCAACCCGGGCGATCTGCCGATCTACCGCGCAGTGGAGTGGACTCCGAGCGAAATCAGCTTCGTCACTGTCCCGGCTGATCCGGCAGCAGGTACCCGTAGCAATCAACCCGCACAGGGGACCCCCTGTGTATTCACCCGTAGCGCATCGTCGCAGGAGCACACCATGCCTCAGCCCGCCGCCCGCGCCGCCGAATCGGCGGTCCAGCAGGAACCCATCAACAACGCCCCGGCTCCGGCAGCGCCGGCCGCAGCTCAGGCACCGGAAGGTGACACGCGGGCAGCCGACATTGTGGAGCTGGCAACCCGCCACGGCCAGGCGGAGCATGCCGCTGGTTGGATTCGCGCAGGTCACTCGGTCGATCACGTGCGCGGCCTGATCTTGACGACGTTGGAGCAGCGTGATGCCGCCGCTGGCGGCAACATCAACCGCATCAGCGTCACCGAGGACGAGCAGGATCTGCAGCGCTCCGCCGTGACGCACGCGCTTCTGCATCGTGCTCAGGTGATCGATCCCGCGACCAAGCGAATCTTCGCGCTCACCGGTGACAACCCGGTGCGCGGCCTGACCCTGATGGACCTGGCCCGTCGCAGCCTGGAGCGTTGCGGCGTACGCACCGATGGGATGGCCAAGCTGGAACTGGTCGGCCGCGCATTCACCCAGAGCGGCAGCGATTTCCCGGTGCTGCTCGAAAACACGATGCACAAGGCACTGCAGGCGGCCTATGCCGTTGCGCCGGACACCTGGTCCCGCTGGTGCGTCACGGGCACGGTCAGCGACTTCCGTGAGCACTCGCGCTACCGCGTGGGCAGCATCGGCAACCTCGACAAGCTGACCGAGGCTGGCGAGTTCAAGAACAAGAAGATCCCGGACGGTGAGAAGGCAACCATCAGCGCCGGCACCAAGGGCAACACCATCAACCTGACGCGTCAGGCGATCATCAACGACGATCTGGGCGCGTTCCTCGGCCTGGCCACCGCCTTCGGTCGTGCCGCAAAGCGGACCATTGAGGCCGATGCGTATGCGTTCCTGGCCAGCAATCCGAAGCTGGATTCCAACAAGACGCTGTTCCACGCCGACCACGGCAACATCCTGGCAGCAGCAGTGCCGAGCGTCACCTCGGTAGACGCGATGCGCGTCCAGCTCGCCCAGCAGAAGGATGTGGGCGGGAATGATGTGCTGGATCTGTCGCCGGCGCTCTGGCTCGGCCCGACCAAGTACGGCAGTGCCGCGCGTGTCACCAACAAGGCCGAGTACGATCCGGATGCCGAAGGGAAACTGCAGCGCCCGAACGCAGTGCAGGGCCTCTTCCGCGACATCGTGGACACCGCGCGCATCAAGGACGACAAGTGGTACCTGTTCGCCGATCCGAACGACTGCCCGGCCATTGAGGTCGCATTCCTCGATGGGATCACCGAACCCTTCCTGGACTACGAGGAAGGGTTCACCGTCGACGGCGTGCGCTGGAAGGCACGCCTCGATTTCGGCATCGCCGCCCTCGACTATCGCGGCGTGCAGCGCTGCGGCTGATCCCCAACTGGAGCACTCAGACATGGCACAGAACTTCGTATCCGATGGGGACGTGATCCCTTGGACCAACACCACCGATCAGCCGGTTGCATCGGGTCAGCCAGTTGCCGTCGGGCACCAGCTGGGGGTCGCCCTGGTCAACATCGCAGTCGGCGCGACCGGCAGCGTAGCCCTGGGCGGCGTGTTCACGCTGCCGAAGGTGCCGGCGGCGGTCTTCGAGCAAGGTGAAAAGCTGGTGTGGAGCGCGAGCGCCAAGGCATTCGACGGAAGCGCCGCGACCGCCGCTGCCGGCGACATCACCGGTGCGGCGTTTGCCTGGGCTGCCGGCTCTGCCGGTCAGGCGACGGCCGAGGTGCGGCTCTCGCCGGGCAACGCCACCAAGGCATAACCGAATAGGCCGGCACCGCTCACTGATGCCCGTGTGGCGTGAGCGGTGCCGGTTCTTCCACAGCGACAACGGGGAATCGCATGGGTACCACCGGCACGCCGCGCGGCGTACGCAACAACAATCCTGGCAACATCGACCGTACCAGTACGCCGTGGCAGGGTGAGGATCGGTCAGCTGCTGCCGTCGCCCGCGAGGCCCGCTTCTGCGTCTTCCTGACCCCGCAGGCGGGGTTCCGGGCCTTGGGCAAGACCCTGCTCACCTACCAGCGCAAGCATGGCCTGCGAACGGTGAAGGAGATCATCGGTCGCTGGGCGCCACCGGTGGAGAACAACACCACCGCATACGTGCAGCAAGTTGCTAACGCCGTAGGCGTGTCGCCGTCCGAAGTGATCCGGTTGGACAACCCTGTGACGCTGGGTCGTTTCGCGACCGCCATCGCCAAGCACGAGAACGGTGGCATGTACTGGAACGCCGACGTTGTCGCCGCAGGCATTGCCGAGGCGCTGAAATGACCGGGAGCGGCGTGGGGGATGGCGCACCTTGGTGGCTGGCTGCCAGTGCAGTCGCGCTATGGCTGGTCCGGGAGACGTGGGGTGCGGTTCTGGCGCGCCGAAAAGAGCGCACCGAAACCGACGCCAACGTGGATCTGCTGAACGGGCTCGTAGAGCGGGTGAAGTCGTTGGAGACGTCCCAGGCGGAGGTGGTCAAGCAGTACAACGAAGAGGTTCGCTTGCGCATGAAGGCGCAGGAAGATGCTCATCGCCTGCGGTTGCGTGTCATCTCGCTGGAGTCGGCGCTCAAGCAGTTGGGAGTGGTGGTCCCGCCTATTGAGGAGTCTGTGGCATGACGCGGGTACTCCTAGCGCTACTGCTCGGTCTGAGCGTCTTCGTTATCTGGCAAAGGGGTTCGGTTGCCCAGGCTCACCGGGCTGCCGACATCGCCTTGGCTGCCCGAGACAAAGCCCGCAATGAGCGTGATGCCGCTGCGACAGCACTGGCCGATGCAAATGGTTTGATTGCAGCAGAGCGCGGACGTGCTCAGGCAGCCAATGACTTGGCTGCCACATATGAGAAGGAGAAGAACGATGCGCAGAAGGCCTCTGATCGTCTCGTCGCTGATCTTCGCGCTGGCAACCAGCGCCTGCACCAGCGTTGGCAAGCGTCCGTCGCCACCGCAGAGCTGTCCGAGGCCGCCGCTGCCGGCAGCCAGCCTGATGGTCGAGCCGACGACCGAATTGAAAGTGCGGGCCGAGCTATTGGCGCCGCCGCCCAGTGCGACGCCCAGGTGAGGGCGCTGCAGGCTTACGCGATGCTGTGTTCGGGAGGTGCGCGGTGAGCGAGCTGGAGTTCCTGCGTGACATGGACGCGACGATCCACGCCTCGTTAGCCCTTGCCGGCATGGCCTCCACGGCCAAGGTGACGGCGGTGAAGGACGGGACTGTCACTGAGGGTGTGAGGGTCTATGTCGATCGCGACGTAGAGACGATCGGCGAGCTGCGCCAGTTCGTCGCCGGCCGTGTCGAGGTGTCCTTTCTGCGTGTAGATGTCGAACCTGAGCAGGGCGACCGTGTAGAGGTTGGCGGTGAGGTGTTCGTGACTTCGAAGAAGCTCAGTGACGACGGCTCGCGCAGCGTCTGGCTGGTGCGCCGTGGCTGAGCGACCCGAACCCCTTTCCTGGCAGCTGGTCGAGTTCTTGCGCGGTCGAGTGCAGATGATCCAAGCCAGCGCCGGATTCCTTACCGACATAGGAGCGGGGCTGATCGTGGTCGACGATGCCGAGCTGGAAGAGGATCAGTCGGGACCAGCCACGCTCATTTCGGTCCAGCAGCTGTCGCGCACCGGCGGTGGGTCTGCCCAGGTCACCTCCGATGCCTCGGTCACGATTGAGTTTGAGGTGCCGCGAGAGAGCGGTGAGGTGAACCCTCGGCTGCTCGTGCACCGCGCCAGGTACGACCTGATTCGCGTGTTGACCTTCAACGACAAGCTGCTGCCCAAGGGCATTACCACGTTTGAGTTGCTTCAAAGCCAGATGGCAACCCTGGAAGACGACGCAGGGCATTCCGCCGTCGTCGCTCAGATCACCGCGCGGGCTGGTCTGACCGAGACCTTTGAGCCCGTCCCCAACCCGTAGGAGCAGCACCACCATGGCACAGCCCAAAGTTCGTAAGTTCGCAGGCGACCTGCGCTTCTGGGAGCACGGCGCGAATGGCGCCCGCGTTCCCGTCATCCCGGAGCCGGCCGACAAGTTCGGCAACCAGCCGCTGGAGCAGTCGTCGCTGACGTTCAGCTACGAAGCTGGCGACTCGGTGGAGATCAAGAGCAAGCGCCGCGACGCGCGCTATCAGCAGATCATCCACAAGGATTCCAACCCTGGTGTCACCAGTGTCTCGATCACCGCGCTGGAAGTTCCGCCGGCCATCCTGGCCCGCATGCTGTACGGCACGCTTGTGGCCACCCAGGTCGCCGCCGGCACCGCAACCGACATTTCCGTGACCGTGGGTAGCGCGGACACGCCTGTGAAGCTGCCGCACAACTTCCTTCTGGCCGACCCCGAACCGACGTTCAAGAAGGGCGCGGTCGACCTGGTCAAGGGCACGGATTACACCCTCGACTCGGCGCATGGCCTGCTGATCCCGAAATCCAGCGGCCAGCTGCAGGCGGGCGATACCGTCGTGGCGAACTACAAGTACGACGCATACCTGGAAACCGCCATCAGCGGCGGCACCACGCCGAGCAAGTCCTTCCAGATCCTGGGCGATATGCAGGACCGCATTAGCGGCGACGAGGGGCTGCTGACCATCCCGAACGTCGACCTGACCGTGGACGGCGACGTGGACTGGTTCAGCGATGAGCCGATCCAGGTGACCCTGACCGGCCCGGTGATCTTCCAGGCCGGCGAGGCCGATCTCTACACGTTCAAGATCGCAGCGCAGTCGGCGGGCTGAACGAGCTGTTGCCTTCGGCAAAGGGAGGGCGCCCGAACGGCGCCCTCCAAGCATGAATCAGGAACGTTCAGTGGCTTCCAATCGCAACAACAACCTGCTCAAGTACTACGTCAGCGGCCGGCGGGCAAAGGGCTTCCACGGCCTCACCGACCTGGCTGGCGGCGTGCTGAACCGGTACGACCTGTCGGTTCAGCGCGCCTTTGTTGGGCTGCAGCGCCGGGCTGGGCCGGCCACTGCACAGGAGGTGCGCGCCTCCTACAACATCCGGGCCTCGGCTCTGCGCGGTAAGTACCGAGTGGAGACAGGGGAGCGAGGCTACAGCACCGGCAAGCGAGGCAAGGATGATTTCCTCTCCATCTGGGCAAGTACGCGGCAGATTTCGCTGATCGAGTTCGGTGGTCGTTGGGCCGGCCGTAAGTCCAAAGGCGCGACAGCCAGCATTGGCCTGGGCGAATCGAAGACCTACGACGGTGCCTTCATAGCCACAATCAAGGGTCGCAGGGCCATCCGAGTTCGCAGCTGGGATCGGGCGCAGCAGAAGCGCCACGGCCGTGGCCCGGTGCGCATCCTGCGTGGACCCAGCCCGTTCGAGATGCTCTCCGGTGCTGATGGCAATAGTCGGGCCCTAGCGGCGCGGCGTCGCCTGATCGACCGTTTCCACACCACCTATCTGACTGAGTTGCGCCGTCAATGGCGCGTCAACGGAAACACCAATGGCTGATCGGCTGGAAGAAGCAATCCGCGTTGTCATCGAAACTCGGGGCCGCGAGGGTGTGGATGAACTGCGCGCGGCGTTCGATGGTCTGGGTGACGTATCGGTCGAGACGGCTGGGAAAGCCTCGAAGCTTATGGACTCGCTGACCGGCCTGAACGCAGCAGCTGCGAAGGCGGATGCGTACGACGGGATGCTGGCAAACCTTGCCGAGCTGGAGCAGCAGTTTGACGCCAACCAGAAAGCCGCGCTGGCTCTCAGCCTCGGAATCGGCGAGATGGAGAAGCCCTCTCGCGAGGTGCTGGCTGCCCAGCGTGAGCTGCGCAAGGAGGGCGAGCGCCTGCAGAAGGCGCTCCATGAACAGTGGGATGCTGTCGCCAAGGCCGATAGCGAGCTGTCCTCGCTGGGCGTCAATACCGCCAACCTGGCCGACCACCAGCAGCGTCTGCGGGTCGAGGCGACCCGTAGTGCAGCAGCACTCAGTGAGCAGGCCCGAGCCGCAGCGGCTGAGGCCGAGGCGGGGCGTCGGCGCAAACTGCAGATCGAGGAGGGCGACGCTGCCTTCCGCAAGCAGGCCAGTACCAGCAAGGCGGCGGCAAAGGCGTTGGCCGATTACCGGGAGCGCGCTGATGACGCCGCAGCCGGCAGCGGTGACCTGGCATCGGCCACCGAGAGCACTGTTAGCTGGTTTGGCAGGCTCAAGGCGGTAGCCGCTGGCGCGATTGCATTTGTCGGTCTGAACCGAGTGGTCGATGGCATCAAGGCCATCGTGAAGGAAGGCAGCGACGCTGAGCAGGAACTGGCTCAGTTGGAAGCGGCCTTACACGCCACGGGTCGCACCAGTGAGTTCACAGCCCAGAGCCTGGCCGCCATGCGCCAGCAGCTGCAGAGTGGGCTGTTCGACGATGGGCAGATCAGCGCCGCCCAGGTGCGCTTGCTGTCCTACACCAACATCGTGGGCGAGCAGTTCCCTGCGGCGATGCAGATCACCATCGACCAGGCCCAGCGGCTGGGCATGTCGCTGGAGCAGTCTGCCGAGGTCGTAGGCAAGGCTCTGCAGACGCCGTCGAAGGCAATGGAGAGCCTGAGCAAGCAGGGCTTCACGCTGGATGACAGCCAGAAGTCGCTGATCAAGAGCTTGGAGGCTACTGGGCAGGTGGCGGAGGCGCAGGCCGTCATCCTCGACCTGCTGGCAGAATCCTATGGCGGCGCGGCCGCCGCCGCGAAGGTTGGCACCATCGCCGGTCTGTGGAAGACGGCCACCGATCGCTTCAAGGACTGGAAACAGGAAGTCGCCGACCAAGGCGTGCTGACCTATTTCAAGGAACAGCTCACCACCCTGCTGACCACGCTGGATCGACTGGCCGCCGACGGCAGCCTGTCCCGCTGGGCCAAGCGGACCGCCCAGGCCATCATCACCACCGGAGAGGCGGTGAAGGGCGCGACGCAGTGGGTTGTAGACCATGCTCGTGTGATCGGCCTGATGGCAGCTGCGTATGCGCAGTTCAAGCTGGTCGGCGCGCTCTTGCAGCTGAACGCGTGGCGCGTGGCGCTGCTTGCCACGACGCGGGCTCAGTTGGCGAACAACGCCGCAGTGGCTGCAGGGAGCACGGGACTCGGCCGTTTCGGAGCACTTCTGCGCGGTCTACCGAAGGCAGTGCCGGTTGCAGTGACACTGCTAGGTTTGGAAGCTGCCATTGGTGGTCTGGACGTACTGAAAACCGTCGCGCAAGACATCTGGAAGCAGCACGATCCAGCGCTGAAGAAGGCCGGCGAGGCCCAACGTGCGTACGTCAGCCAGGTGCGGGATTCGGCGCTAGAGCTTCGACGCCAGGCACTCTCATTCGTCTCCTATCGCGAGGTCGTAGTTAAGACTGCGGAGGAGGTGACCCGGATGGGCGCGGCTGAGCGCGAAGTCTATGCCGCCCGCCTGGCCGGGCTTGAGCAGTACCTGACTGCGCAGGAAGGTTTCTTGTTGATGCAGCAGAAGGCGGGCGTGGCAACCGCCGCACAGCTGCAAGAGTTGGGTCTTGTCACGCAGCAGCTGCTCAACGTTTCGACCGGCTATGCGGCGCTATCGCGTGGTGTAAACCTGGCGGCCGATGCTATCCGTAATGGCATCGGTGGGGCAGCACAGCTGGTCGTCGACCAACTGCAAGGCATTGACCGCAATGCGCGCCTGGCAACCGAGTCCATAGCGAAGATCCTGCAGGGTCTGAACTATGCCGATACAGGAAGCCTGGAAGCGGTCGGCGCGGCTCTTGGATTCATCGCTTCGCAAGGCGCGGCAGCCGAGCGAAACGTTCGCGACGGATTGCTTGAGTCTCTTCAGCGTCTGTCCGGCGAGGAACTGGCGCGATTCCAGGCAGCAGCTCAAGCAGCGTTCGAATCGCTTCCGCAAGGTGCTGCAAACTCCGCAGCAGTGTTGGAAACTACGCTGCTGTCTGCGATGGAAAAGCTGGGGGTCTCCGCCTCCCGGCTTGGTGTGGCGTTCACTGGTGTTGGTAGGGATGCGATCGCTGCATTCGGCGCAGTTGCGGAGAGTGCGGTGTCTACCAGCTCCCAGATCGAGGACGCGTTCAAAGCGGCTCTCGGAAAAGTTTCTACGTTGGATGAGGCGCGCACGCTCGGCGCACTGCTTGAAGCTGCGGGACGACAGGGCAAGATCGGATTCGACGCAGCTGAGCGATCTGCGGCGGCGCTGAATGCACGGCTTCGTGACATCCAGGTCTCGCTGGACCCCTTGGCGGACGAGTTTGCGAGACTTGGTATTCAGTCGCAGCAGTCGCTTAACGCGGCGCGTGATTCTGCCAAGGCGGCGTTCGAAGCTATTCAGCGTGGTGCATCGCAAGGAAAAGCAAGTATCGAGGACGTGCGACGGGCGTTCGATGCGTACGCCACCGCCGCCCGGGCCGCAGTCGCGGACAGCGACGACTGGAAGCGAAAGCAGGTTGACTCTCAGCTTGAGGTGCAGGGTTCGGTTCTGCAAACCGGGCAGCACATGAAGGATCTGGGTGCCACCGGGCAGACCGCAATGCACCAGGTTCAGTCTGGTGCTCAGTCGGGCACCCAGGCCATGAGCCAGCTGACGCAGACGACCGCAGCGGCTGGTGGCGAGATGGAGGGCCTTGGCAAAAGCGCGGAGCGCAGCGGCCAGCAGCTGCAGAAGGCAGGCCAGGCTGCACAAGGCATGGCATTCAGCATCGGCGAGGTGTCCGACGCCGCACTAAGCGCCATGCGCAACCTCAGCGGACCGAATCCACTGCAGCAGTTCGCAAATGCGCTGAACAAGGTCACAAGCCAAAGGAAGCAGCTGGCCGAGTACAAGAAAGAGCTGGAGGGACTGGCCAACGCGCAGGATGAATTCTCTTCTGCCGCAGCTAGTCGATTGGAGGGGCAGTACGACTACCTTGGAAAGCAGGAGATCGCAGAGGTTGCTGCTCTCGAAGCTCAGGTGGCGCGGAAGCGCGCGGAAGAGGATCGAGCGGCTGCAGAGGCGATGGCTGAGCGTCGCCGGTCGATTGAGGCGGCGGCAGAAGCCCAGGCCAAGCTCGACGCCGAGCGCATTGGCGAGCGGGGCAAGAATGAGCAGGTCCTGGTGATCGACTGGAAGTCCCCAAGCAAAGAGGTCGTCGCCGGGGCTACCGCAGCCGAACAGCAACAAGCCGAACGCATCGCGAACATGGTTGCGCCGCTGGTGCTCCGTAAAGTTCAGCAGAGCCGATCCGTGTCTGTGCGGGGGAGGCGCTGATGTCGCGCATCATTCTGGGAGGCATCGACCTTCCTGCCGATCTCCAGTGGACCGATGAGTTCACCGCCTGGCGTATCGGTCAGCAAGCGCGCACGAGCTTGACCGGTGCGTTGATCGTTCAGGAATCTGCGCGACAGGCTGGACGCCCGATTACTTTGAAAACTTCGCGTGATGGGACGGCTTACGTTGGAGTGGTGGACCTTCCAACCCTCAGAGCCCTTCAGGAAAGCGAAAGCGAGGCGCGCCTGGCGCCCATCAATCTCATCATGCCCGCGCACAACGGCGGGGACCGCCCCTTCCAGGTCCGCTGGCGCCGAACCGATGGCCCGGCGATCGAAGTCGAGCCGACTCGCTTCGCAGTACCGGCATTGGATGCCGATCTTTTCTCTATCACTCTTCGCCTTATGACGGTGTAACACATGACGATCTCCGCTATCGATATCAAGCTGCGCCAATCGCAGCGACTCACCGACAACCCCGACGGTGGTGGCCGGATGGTGCAAGCCGAGATCATCGACGGCGCCATGAATAATCTGTTTCCCGACATCGGTGATGAAGAACGCACAACGGGGCGAACGACTCTGCGCAAGTTGTTCGTACACCTGGATACGGCTGCACCGGACGTGCTGAAGGATGCGATCGGCGTGCTGATCGACCCTCCGAGTGATCCTCGTGTGACCGTGAGCATGTTCGCGACCGGGTCGTACAGCGATGTTCGGCTGGATGCAAAGAACCGCGTCGAGAGTTACATCACGCGCGGTACCGAGTCCAGGTTCATCCTGATGGGCAACCATTTCAGCGGCCAAATGACGATGCTGGTCTACACCACGTCAGATGCGCCCAGCCCCGACATCAATGACAACTTCAGCCTGTTGACTCTCGCCGGCTCCGGGCATGACGAGGCGGAGCAGTACGTTCGTGTGAGAACTGTCCTATCCAGGACGACTCGCACCTTCACGGACGATCAGGGCGCATTCGAGCGCGATGTTCTCGTGATCGAGTTGATCAACCCGCTGCTGCGGAACTTCTTCGGACAAGAGGTCGTGCGCTACAGCGCAACAAAGCCGGCCACCCGCGTGTATGAGACAAACGTGGTTGACGCGACGAGCTATCACAGCGTCAAGCGCCTCTCTGCGGCTGCCAAGCCCGGCGACCTCTCTGTGGTGGTCGACACGCCGTATGTACCGATTGTCCCCACCTCCACGGCGGAGACGCCGGTGAGCGACGTTCTGGCTGGCATGGGCACCATCAGTCACGTGCAGTCCGGGCCGGTCGGGAGCTTGAGCCAAACGTTCTCCGCGAGCTTCAATGCCGGCGTGGCGGTCAACCGCTATTTGGGCACCGGTGTGGCAGTGGGTAGCGTCAAAGTCATGGCTGGAAGCGTCGAGCTGGTAGATGACGGCAGCGGTGCCCTGGAATCGGCGGCGGTGACTCCCTGGAGCGGAAGCGTCGACTACCAATCCGGGGTGATAACGATCTCCCACGCTACGGGCGTCGGATTGACCAGCCTGAGCATCTCCGCCACTCCTGCCGGCTCAATCTCTGTGCAGGGCTACACCGACGAGATCACGGTGACCCAAAACAACCAGGGAATGGTCTGGTTGATGCAGCTGACCCCTCTGCCGGCGCCTGGGACGGTCACTGTCGACTATCGGGCTCTGGGGCGTTGGGTGAGGCTGAGCGACAACGGGAAGGGGCAGCTGGTTGGCAAGCCGGGTCAGGGCGGTGGCACGATCAACTACATGACCGGCTCGGTCGTCCTGACGGCCGGGGCTTTGCCGGACCTGAAGAGCAGCATCATTGGCGCGTGGGGCACGGCGGTTGTGGCAGAGCCTCGGACGGGCGATGCCGCCATTTTGCCGCCCGCGTTGCACTTCACGTTGGGGGAGGGGACCGCGATCCCGGGCAGTGTTCACATGCTGCTCCGCGTCGGCGGCGCTGACATCGAGGTGACCGATAACGGCGTGGGTGGTCTGCTTGTCGGGGGACAGCTACGCGGCTCGATCGCGTATGCCACAGGTGAGGTAACGCTGCGGCCGGCGACCCTGCCGGACGCTGATAGCCAGGTCGCGGTCACATATGACTCGGGCCAGCAGCTCAATGCGGCGCCACAGCCGGTGCCGGACGGCTCCGGGATCGTCTCCTTTGTGCTGCCGCAAGGGCCTGTGCGGCCGGGCTCGGTTCTCCTTGACTGGGTGATCAGCGTGCGCCGCGATCGCGACGACATCTCGTCAGCGCCGCAGCCAATGCGCGCGATCGCCAGGGACGATGGCAATGGAAACCTGCGGGCCGTCTCGGTCGGTGATGCCAGTGCCGACACGGTGTTGGGCTCGGTGAACTATGCGACCGGGGCGGTAAGCCTGCAGGCTGGAAAGTTCATGGTCCGCCAGGTGTCCTACCCGCAATACGAGCTTCAGTCCGGGCGGCTGAAGGTGGTGGGGTACGGCCGCTTGGATGTGCTCGCTGAGTTTTCTGCTGGCACTATCATCTCAGTCGCTTGGCTGTTGTCGGGCGACTCCTCGCAGCAAGCGCAGGAGAGCTTGCCGCTGCCCGCGATGCAGCTGCAGCTGACGCCCACCATCAGTGATAGCGTCGTTCCTGGTAGCGTGCGCTTCAGTTTCCGTGGGCGGACATACGTAGACCGCAGCGGCGGCCTGTATCACAGCATCGACCCTGCCACTGGCGCGGGTGTTTACGCAGGCACGATCGATTACACGTCGGGAGTGGTGAATCTGTCGCAGTGGGTGCCAGGCGGAAGCAATCAGGTCCAGATCCTCTCCCTGCTGACCCGAATCGCTGACCCGGGCGTTGCGTTCATCTTCTTCCGCGCCCCGGGCTCCCCTCTTCGACCGGGCATGTTCACGTTGAGGGCCAGCCGCCTCGACGGAGAGCTGCTGACCGCGACGGCGGATATAAATGGCGATATCGCCACCTCCCAGATGCGAGGGACGGTCGATTGGGAGAGCGGTGTCGTCAAGGTGCAGTTCGGCGAGCTGGTGCCTGTCGCTGGCAATGAGGGAATGCCTTGGTTCGACCCCGCGTTGGTGGAAGGGGACCGCGTCTGGCGGCCGGCTCTGGTCCTGCCTGGCTCGATCTACATGGGAGCCGTGGTCTATCGGTCAATCCCCCTGTCTGAGGTTGTGATCGGCCTCTCATCTGTTCGCCTTCCCAGCGACGGTCGTGTTCCAGCGTTCAAGCCCGGGCAGACGGTCCTGATTCACCACACGGCAAAGCACAGCGTTGCGGAGCCCCAGGCGAATCAGGTGCTGAGTTTCGGCCGGACGCGTATCGCAGGGGTGGAAGTCAGGGACGCGGCTGGAAAGCCCGTGGATAGTGCTTGGTACACCGCTGATCTTGATGCAGGGAGCTTGACCTTCAGCGATCCACTCAACCTTTCCGCGTACACGCTGCCAATCGTAGTGAGCGAGCGTGTCGAGGACCGCCGTTTGGTGGTCCAACCGCAGATCACAGGAGAGATTGAAATCAACACGGGCCTCACCCACGACTACCCAGCTGGCGAATCCCTCATCAGCACCGCCTTGCGGCTTGGCGAGGCAAATGGGTCCTTGGACCTGCAGGCGCGCGTCGAGAGCCTGTTCGATCAGGCTGCGTGGACTGGAGCCTGGAGCAACATTCCGATTGGCAGTCCGGCGCCTGGCACCTACAACGACACGGACTTTCCTCTCGAAGTGACCAACAGCGACGCCATCACGGAGCGATGGGCTGTGCGGTTCACCAGTACGACAAACTTTGAAGTTATGGGGGAGACGGTGGGCGTGATCGCCACTGGGAGCACCACAACGGACCTTGCGCCCATCAACCCTCGAACTAACAAGGCGTACTTCAGCATGCGCGCTGCTGGCTGGGGTGGTGGTTGGTCGGTGAACAATGTCGTGCGCTTTAATACTGTGGGAGGCCTGGCGCCGGTGTGGATGGCCCGGACTACGCTGCCTGGTACGCCGGCGGGTGCGACCGACTCCACTCGACTTATGGTGGTGGGCAACGTCGCGGGAGGTGCCCAGTGACCCTGGTACCGGTCGTCTACCGCAGCAGCGATCCGGGCGCGCCTGTTCTCAACGGGCAAGCTGGGTCGTTGCTTGCACTCCTCAATGCGATCCTGGTGACGGGCTACGGGGATGGAGCATCTTCAAAGCCAGGGGCAGGATGGACTCGCCCCTACGCCAGTTCATCTGTGCAGGTGTTCCGAAATAGCGCTACGACAGGCTCTGGCACCTATTTGCGGGTGCGCGACGATGCATCGGCTGCAACGCTGAACACTGGTTGTGTGGCTCAGCTGCTTGCCTACAGCTCGATGTCTGACATTGATAACGGTGCGGACCAAACGCCGAGCGCCGTGCTCCAGGCGCGCGGCTCGTTCATTGCGAAGGCCCCGACGACAGCTCCCGATGCGCGTAGCTGGATGGCCATAGCAACAGAGATTGGCTTCTATCTGTTTACCGCATGGAGCAACTTCGGCAATGGCCTTGGACCTTACTACTTCGGGGACCTTGACACGGCAGTCTCAGGAGATGTTTTCCCCTTCGCGATGTTCGGTTCGAACGATTTGACGTTCTACACCCCGGCATGGAACGCCGACGTCTGCTCGCTGTTTTTCGCATCTACATTGGGAACGGCGGTGGACGGTGTTACCGGGCGTGATCGATCGTATGTACCGGGCGGCTTCGTGATGCGCAGCTACAGCGGCGGGCAGAATGCCCCCGGTCGCATTGCGACTACCGGGATCGACCCGCCTGCCGGTGTCTCCAACAATCGTTCTTACGGATCTGGTGCGTACCCTGTCGGTCCAGATCGTTCCCACGGTGGTTACAACTACACTCGCGCCGCTGTACGTGAAGCCGCTTTCGCCCTGCGTGGACACTTGCCTGGTGTTCTCGTGCCGCTGCATGCTCGGCCGCACGCGGAGGGCAGCGTAGTGCCCTTCATCGAAGGAATCGGGCTCGGCCAGTGGTTGGTGGTGAACTACAACGTTGTAGAGCCCGATGTCGCCGATCGCAACGGCCAAGTGCTGTTCCGCCTGGATGCGCCCTGGCGATGATTCATGGAACCTTCTATCGCAGTTGGGGCCCCCGAGGCGGCGACGGCTTCCTCGGCGGAAACGCTCCGGAGGGCGAGGACGACGGCCGGGCGAAGATCATGAATGTGCCGAGTCGCGTGTACATCCAGGTTTATGCGATGCAGGACGCCGTAACCTTCCAGTACTTGGCGTCAGTACTGAGCGGCCCGGATGGCGTGTGGCGTCTTCAAGGCATCGACCGAACGCTGAGGTACCGGCTGATCGGTACGGATGTGGCTGGCAGGGTCAACTCAGCCATCCAAGACGGGGTAGTGCCGGCAAAGATGGAGGCATGATGGCCCAGGGCGGGGCATTTGTTCGGCTGAACCTTGGTCCGCGCTTCGGTGGAAGTGGCGGCTTCGTGTCACTGAATCTCGGTGTCGACTGGGATGAGAATCCTGTTGAGCCCGTAGTGCGGGGCCTGTCGCTCGCCGTCTCGATCGCTTGGAGAGATGCTGGTCGGGCGAGGTGTTCCACCAAGGTTGGCTGGGGCACGTCGAGTTCGCTCCGTTGTTCGCGCTTAGTGCCATGGGAGGGCGCGTCACGGGTGGACGGTTCCACGTCAGTTGCGTGGGGCGTCGCCCCCCGCATTGCTGGCGAGGCGGGGTTTCGTTGGCGGAATGCTGCTCTCGTTGGCGAGAGCGTTGGGTTGCCGTGGGGTGGGTTGCCGCAGGCGTCGCGATTCCTACTGGCTGGTTGGCGAGGCAGGCTCGACGTTGCCGGGATCACGGCTCGTATCGCGTGGATGCGAGGCTTACCTGTCCACGCGAAGCGGGGCCTGACGTGGCAGGGAGCACCCAGCACGGCAAGCGATAGCTGGTCCGACAGCTGGAAGCACCTCGGCGTGACCAGGCGTCCTGGTCGCTTGCCTTGGGGCTTTGCGAGGCCGTTGCCTTGGGTCATCCGCCCTCCGGTAAAGCCTGACCCCGATCCAGATCCAGAGCCCGGCGTTCCGCCAGGTCATTCCGTTTCGCTGAACTTGGGTTGCTCGTTGGTGGGCGTCCCGGGTCTTGCGCCCCTCAACCTTGGAACCACCGCGTGCTACGTGGTGCGACCGCAACGCAGGACGTATGTCGTGATCAATGAAGTTTCGTTTGTACGGCTCCCTGATCGGACGCCCATCGAGGTGTCGAGGATCTCGCTCAGTGCGAGCAGGAGCGCCTGGGGGTGGACCTTCGACGTTGAGCTGGCCGACCCAACGCAACTGTCGCTGCTGAAGCCCACGGCGGGTGGCCCGCGCCAGTTTGAGGTATCTCTCAATGGACATGTGTGGACCGGCATCATCGAGAGCTTCCAGAAGCAGCGAGAGTTTGCCGATGGGGGAGTCCGGCTCAGCGGCAGGTCGCGGACAGCGCTGCTTGCGGCGCCGTACGCGCCGGCAAGGGTCAAGGTTGCCAACGAGGATAGGAGCATGGCCCAGCTGGTGGCCGAAGAACTGGCCGATACCGGATTCACCAGCCAGTACGAGACGGTTGATTGGACGGTGCCCGCTGGTGCTTGGTTCTATGACGCCAGCACGCCCCTTGATGCGATCAGTGCACTGGCCGAGGCGAGCGGGGCGGTTGTTCAATCTCATCCGCAAGACCTCTCGCTTCACGTCCGCGCGAGCTACCCAGTCAGCCCATGGCTCTGGCGCGACACTCAGCCAGCCCATGTTGTGCAAGAAGACATCGTGCTGACAGAGAGCTTGCAGATGCGGAGCGCGCCACTGTATGACGCCGTCGTGGTGACCGGCGAGATTTCTGGGAAAGGAGTCACCTGCAAGGTGCGCAAAGCTGGTGAGGCTGGGCAGCTCTACGCTCAGCAAGTGAGCAGCCCGCTGATCAGCGTCGCTGCGGCGGGTGCTGAGCGAGGACGCAACGTTCTGAGCGATCGCGGTGAGCAGGCAGCCGTGGACCTGACGGTTCCCCTCTTTCCGAAGCCGCTGAAGGCGGGGGAAGTGGGTGCCATCATGCCTTTGGATCTGGTGGAGGTCGTTGCTGCTGAGGGCACTTGGCACGGGCAATGCGAGTCCTTGCGCATCGAGGTTGTGATCGATCAGCAGGCCGTTGTGATTGAACAGACCGCTACTCTGGAAAGGCACTACACCGATGCGGACTGACCTCTGGGATCAATTCGGCGAGCTGGTGACCAGCAGCCCCCGATTGCTGGCGACCGTCACTGCCCACAACGGTGACGGAACCAGCACGCTGACCACTTATGACGGAGTGCAGATGCGGGCGTTTGGTCAGCTCCAGTTGCCAATCCCGTACAACGTGTGGGTTCGGGCTGGGCGCTTGGTGGAAGCTGCGCCCAACCTGCCGCTCATCGAAGTGACCGTCTAGCAAGACAGGGCGCCGCCCGGGTGCCGGCAAGCAGCCGGGCGGCGCCGCAACACAGGTGATCTCAGCACCTGGCATTGGCCGTGGCCCCGTCGCCCTCGCGAGAGCGGCGGGATTGTCGGCTTTATCTATCGCAAATGCTGAGAAACCATGACAAAGCCAATTATTTCCTGGCCGGGCGGCAAGCGCCGGCTGCTTAAGCACCTCTATCCTCACTTTCCGATCCACGACTGCTATGTCGAGGCGTTTGCTGGCGGTGCCGCGTCGCTGCTGATGCGGCCATACCCAGCCCAGATGGAAGTGCTCAACGACATCAACGGCGAGCTGGTGTCGCTGTACCGGTGTGTACGCCACCACCTGGATGAGTTCGTGCGGATGTTCCGCTGGTCCCTGGTCTCGCGACAGATGTTCGAGTGGGCACAGATGGAGCGCCCGGAGACCCTGACTGACATCCAGCGCGCAGCGCGGTTCTACTACCTGCAAAAGCTTGCATTCGGCGGCAAGGTACAGGGGCAATCGTTCGGTGTGGTGACGGCTGGTGGGCCGCGATTGAACCTTCTGCGCATTGAAGAGGAACTGAGCGCGGTGCATCTTCGCCTGGCGAACACCGTAATCGAGTGTCTGCCATGGCAGGAGTGCGTGCGGCGCTACGATCGCCCGGGAACACTGTTCTACCTTGATCCGCCCTACTGGGAAACCGAGGGCTATGGCGTTGAGTTCCCGTTTGCTGAGTACGAGGCGATGGCGGAGCTGATGCGCACCTCGGCTGGCCGGTTCGTGGTCTCGATCAACGACCATCCTGAGATCCGCGAGGTCTTCGCCGGCTTCGACCTGGTGCCGCTCCAGTTGGACTACACCATTGGCGGCGGGCAGGGGAGAGGAAAGAAGTTCGGGGAGCTGATAATTAAGAGCTGGGACGACAGCCAGGCCAGCTTGCTCTAGGCATCACGCAACCTGGTGGAGCAGGTCTTCGCGATTGTTGCGTGGCGTGTTGACGGCGCGGCTGACGCGGTATCCCCCGGGAGCACCGGCTGCTGGGTATGCGCCTTGCTTCGTGGCTTGATTGAAAAAGCGGGGCCTTTAGGGCCCCGCCATCACTTCTAGCCGAGCTTCTTCAGCTTTTCCTCGCGCTCCTCAATCTCTTCATCGAGAGAATCGAGGCCGCCCGGACCTTCGTTCAGGAGAGAGTCGCGCTCATTGAGCAGGTCGTTCTCCTCCTCCAGGTCTTCCTCTCCCAAGCCGGCCAAAATCTGATCGATTTCGTTAATGCGCTCGTGGTTCTCATCAATCTTGGCCCTGTACTCGGCAGGACTGAGCTGGTCCTGCAAAGCTTTGACTCGTTCGATCTCTTGCTTCAGGAAGTCAATCTCGTCCTGCAGCTGCTCGGGTGTCTCGCCCATGGGTGTTCCCTCTCACTGGTTGTCGATCCGTAATGGGGACGCCGTCACGCTGCTTCAACAGCCATGGGGGCCAGATGGCGGCATGTGCTATTCCGCCCAGATCACTGCCGCCTATCAGAAGCTGGTCCGGATGACCGGCGCCACGCTGTCGCTGCAGGAGTTCGCCGCTCTCTATACCCACGATCCGGGCAAGAAGCGGCCCAAGACCCCGAAGGCGATGGACGACGCCTTCCGGACCGGGGCGAGCCCGGCGGAGTTGGTGGTCTGGGCTGAGGTGGAACAGTGGAACCGGGCCGAGGCCGCGGTGCTGGAACAGGAGCTGTTCGCCAACCGCAAACGCCTTGCAGACGCCGAGCGGGCGCTGCAAGTGAAGGAGACGAAGAAGGCCAGAGAGGACGTGCGGATCGCCGGCAACAAGATCGAGCGCGCCCTGGCCAAGCTGGCGGACCTGAAGCGCACCGAGCCGAAGGACCGCGACAGCCGCATCTTCCCGGGTGTCTACGCCCCGGTGATCATTTCCGAGGGCGGCAAGCTTGTCATCAAGCCCATGCGCTACCAGTGCCGCCTGGCCGGGAAGCCAGCCAACTACGACCAGCGCTACCCGGGCACCTACAACGCCCGCCGCGACAGCCTGGAGAAGTTCTGGGCGCCGGCTTTCGGCCACACCCACGGGCTGCTCGTGGTCGACACGTTCTACGAGAACGTCGAGGGGCCGGACGGGAAGAACCAGGTGGTGCAGTTCACCCCGCGCACTGGCGAGCCGATGCTGGTGGCATGCCTGTGGTCGCACTGGAAGGATCCGGCCGGCAAGGAGCCTGATCTGCTGTCGTTCGCCGCCATCACCGACGACCCGGAGCCCGAGGTGGCCGCCGCCGGCCACGACCGGACGATCATCAACATCAAGCCCGAGCACGTCGATGCTTGGCTGAACCCGGACCCGACCGACCTGGCCGCGCTATACCGGATCTTCGACGACAAGCGGCACCCGTTCTACGAGCACCGGCCGGCGGCGTAGGGAGAACCCCGAACGCCAGTGGGTGGTTGCCCGATACCGCGCATCAGCCATCGCGGGCATTCTGACTGTGCCGGGTCCGGGGCCGCAGGCAGCTCAACCCGGGAGCGCGTGAGCAGCGCCGCGCCGGCACAGGGTCGACTATGACTCGACTCTGCCCGAACGATTCAGGCAGGTCGCTGCCGCGTTCGCAGGATCTGCGACGGCCGGTCGTATCCTTCCGGCCATGCTTCCCTCGCACGGCCACCAAGGCTTCCGCACCGCCCCGATTCCCTCTGGCTGGGTCCAGACCGGTGAGCGCTGGGCGCTCTGGTACAACGGCCGCGAGACGGCCAGCGTAACGCCAGATGGCGGTCCCGGGGTTCGGCTATGGATGGAAGGCCAGAAGATGTGGCAGGTAAAAGAAGTGCGCGCGGCCAACGTCCGGCAGGCGAAGCGGTACGCCGAGCGCTGGTGTGCGGCCAGGCTCTATCCCGATCTGCCCCTGCGCCAGGCAGTCGCCCGGCTGACCGACAGCACCCAGACCCAGCCGCCGCCGCCACTGCCAGGCCTGCCGCCGACCCGTGAGCAGCAACAACAGGCCCGGCGCCTGGCCGAGGCTGGGGCGAAGGAAGTCGAGCGGATCAAGGCAGCGCTGGAGCCGCGTAGGCCGCCGGCCGAGACGAAGCCCCGTCCGAGGGATGCACGCAAGGCATGGGTGAGGGCAGGGCTCCGCGATCTACGTGGTTGGTGAGCGAGGAAGGTTGGCGTTCTGCCGCTGCTACTATCTGTGCGATTGGCAGGCCACCCCTGCGCCTCCCCGAGCCAACTGCCCTTAAAGGCTTAACGCTCAGGTATGCTCCCAGCCTCGCCACTCTGAACCTGGTGTTAGCAAATGAAACTACAGAAGGAACTGCAGGTATCTGACGTATCTGACCTTGCACGCGCGCGCATTGCATTGGCTTTGCCAGTGCTGAAGGGTGTCTTGTTTGCCCTACAGCGGGAGCGCGTGGAACGGCTCGGTGGGTACGAGAAAATCACCTTGGCTGATCTTGCGCGTGAGTACAGGGAGGGCAGTGGCGACTGTGGAATCTGCTTTGAATACGCCGTGCACGATTCGTTGGTCGCTAAAGACAAGAATGTCTACGATCTTCTCAGTAATGTTTTGAACGACTTCTGTGGCATCAAGACGGGTGCAGAGTCCATTCTGTTTGGAGCTGAGAAGACCGGAAGCATTTCGCTGATAAATACGTCGCAAAGTCTTATCACTAACGATTCGCGAGTCTTGTCAGGAAAGGTGGGGCAACCCGCAAAGTTGAAAAAGCAGTGGGATACGATCCAAAAGGCGCTGCGTGATACCAAGGCCCGTGATCGTCTTCCGTCTAGTATCAAGGGGTTGTGGAAGGCGGATCTGTTCCTTGGTTCTTCCTCCGAGTCTCGGTGGGTCGGAACTTCATTGAAGCTCAATAAGTCTGACTTCCAAAAGGCGGCTGGAATTCGGCTCGGTATCTACCCTGAGACGAAGCTTGGTGAGTCGCCCCGGAGGGACGATGACAACAACCTTGTACTGTGTCCACTGCCCTACGATGCCAGTTTTATGGAGGCATTCTATTCTTCCTTCTTCGCCGTCAAGCAGTTCTTGCTGGCGGACGCCAAAGTGCCCAAGCCTGTCGCTCTTCCTAGCAACGCGGATCGCTTTCTCGCCCAGCAGTTTGAGGACCGTCGAAGCTTTCCAATCCTCGACGTAATTGAAGTGATGTATAGCCTTGGGCAGCCCAACCTGACCGCTGAAAGCGTCGTGGGCCCCGCAAAAGATGATGACCAGGCTCCCATGGACGCAGTGGCACCCGTTGCCCTTAAGTCCGAATAGGAGCCCGCGTATCCTCTGCCGTCGGCGGTGTGAGTTTGGGAATTGCCTATCGGCGTCTGGCTTCCTGGGGGAGGGGGCTTGGGGGCTTACCGTCCGTAAAACTCTCGTAGGATGGGCCAGTAGAAGGGAGTTTCTGTAGAGTCGGGCCGTAAATTATACTTCTATAAGTTGTTGATTTTATTCAATAGATTTATAGACTTTTAATCTTTTGGTCGAAGGTTCGAATCCTTCACGGCCCACCAATTGCATCAACGACTTAGGCGCCCGTGCGGCGCCTTTTTTGTGTCTCCGGAAAAATTAAGTGGATCCACGCTCAAGTGCGTTCCTCCTTCCGGGCGGTTGAACCACCGGCAGTTCATCGTCACCTTCGGCGATCCCGTGGAACGGACAGTGCATCTTCATTTCCCGTCTGAAGAATCAAAATTCTGCCGACATTGGCGGAATTCCTCCGCGTGAGCCACTACCCATGTCCACATGGGAATCATCAGTACAAGAAGGTCCTTGCCCAGCGCTGTGATGCTGTACTCCACATGTGGCGGTACTTCGTGGAAATCCTCCCGGCTGATCAACCCGTCACGCTCCAATTGCCGGAGGGTGCGCGTAAGCATGCGCTGGGTGATCCCCTTCATCCGTCGTGCGACCTCGGCATGACGCAGCGTTCCATACACGCCAAGCGCATGGATGATGCCCAGGGACCAGCGGCTACCAGCGTGCGCTAAAACCTCCCGGCGCAGTCCATCTTCGTCCTCGCTCATCCCGTCGCATATGGCTTGAGAGTGCCTTAGCAGTTCTTCCGGACTCATGAACGGTGCGGTCGGTATCATCGATGTGCCTTCTTACGTGTGGGCCAGTAGGCGAGCAGAATCGCCGCCATCGTACACACACAGGGCGATTTCCATGTCATCTCATATCAGCACTACCCCCTCTCGGTCGATCCTGGTGCTCGGCGCAGGCGAGCTTGGAATGCCTGTCATCCGGAACCTTGCACGTTTGGCCGTAAGTCATCCAGGCACACGGATCAGTGTGATGCTACGGGCGACGTCGATTGACTCAGAACTGCCGGAGAAGCAGCGGGTGGTCGATGAAATCCGCGCCTTGGGGGTGAATATCGTTGCTGGTGATCTGGTGACTGAATCGGTAGAGGCGTTGGCGGCTACCTTTGCGCAGTTTGACACAGTGATTGGATGCACCGGCTATGCCGCAGGCCGCGATACGCCAATGAAGGTTGCGCGTGCGGCGGTGAAGTCGGGTATTCCCCGCTACTTTCCTTGGCAGTTCGGTGTCGATTTCGATGCCATCGGGCGCGGTGGTCCCCAGGACCTGTTCGATGCCCAGCTGGACGTGCGCGAGTATCTGCGTTCGCAGACTGCGATGGACTGGGTGATCATCTCTACTGGAATGTTCACCAGTTACCTCTTCGAGCCGGACTTCGGGGTGGTCGACCTGGTTGGGCATAAAGTGAACGCGTTGGGCTCGGCGAGCAATGCTGTCACCCTGACCACGCCGGATGACATCGGCGCAATGACGGCGCGCATCGTGTTCCACGCACCTGCGATCCGCAACGAGATCGTGTATCTGGCAGGCGATACCATCCGCTACGGTGACCTTCCGGATATTCTGCAGAAGGCGTTCGGGGAACCTTTCGAGCTGGTGATCTGGGGCGTACCCCAGCTCATGCAGGAACTGGCTAACGACCCGGGCAACATGATAAAGAAGTATCGCGCCGCCTTTGCCCAAGGGAGGGGCGTTGCGTGGGATGTGGAGCGAACCTTCAATGCGAAGATCGGGGCCGAGCTACAGGGCGTGCAGGCGTGGCTGGATTCCAACGTGCAGCGCTCCTGATTTGCCGCTGGATTGTGAGGAGGCGCCCGCTGGGCGCCTTTTTCATTGCCGTTCCCGCCCGCACGCTCACGATGGTCGCACGCGGGCGGAAAAATAGAGCGGCGCACCCGGTTGTTTTCAAAGGAGTCGCAAGCCTTCTTTTGATCTTTTTGGCCGAAGGTTCGAATCCTTCACGGCCCACCAATGCAATCAATGGCCCAAGTCATTCAAAAAGGCACCGCAGCGGTGCCTTTTGTGTTGTTGCCCGCAAAATGCCTATTTCGCCTTGGCGCCGCGCGCCCGTGCCGCCTCGCGTTGGGCGGCTGCCTGCGCGGCGACCGCTGCGGCATTGGCGGCAGCATTCGCAGAGCGTTCCGCTGTCGCACGATCCGCATCGAACCGCGCCTGCCGCTGGGCGCTGTAGGTGCGTTCCAGTTCCAGCGAGGCCAGGAAACTGTCTGGATGCTTTGCGGCACACGCCTGCTGTACCAGTTGCACAGCATGATCGGACAGCCCGGGCTGGATATTGCCCAGCAGGCAATCGGCATACGGTACGGACGCCGCGGGGCCAGCAGCCAGCGCGGCAACGATCACGACATTCAACACGCAAACCTCCTTGTAGGTTTCGATGGGACCCGGTGCCGGCCGGTCCGGCCCCAGTATGGCCCGGTTCGCGGCACAGGGTGATGCTACTCCGGCCGCACATCCCGGCACACCAGCTCGGCCAGGCTGCGGCAGGCGAAGAACAGCCCTTCAATCACGCCGGCATCCAGATGCCGGTCCGGCGTGGCCATTGCCCGGCAGCGGTCGGCGGCGTGCAGCATTTCCACCACGGTCAGCATGCCGATGGCGGCCCGTTCCACCCGCGACAGGGCAACCCCGCGCCCGGTGGAAACGCTGGTTTCAGGCCAGGGCTGGCCATCGGCGCCTTCGCCCGCGCGGATGCGCTTGAGGCAGCCTAGAAACGTGCTCAGTTCGGGCGAAGGGTTGTCGTCGTCATCGTGGGTGCTGGCGGTGTATGAAGCATAGGGCGGACGGTTGGCCATCTCGGCTTCCTCGGCTCTGGAGTGGGCGTGCCACCGCGCAGGACGGGTGGCGGGCGATGCGTGGCTGCAAGCCGGAATGACAGTAAGCAGTTAACCGGTGGGCCAGAAGGCCCCCACGCAGCGCCCGCCATGAAGACCGACGGATCACCCGCCGGCATGGTCCAGAGACAGTGCCGATGGGTGAGCGCAAACAACATGCTTACAGTCATCACGGGCTTGCAGGCCCGCTGCCACCCGTTGTCGGTGGCGCAGCATGGTGTTTACGCCTGCGCCTGGAGCTCAATGAGGATTTTCCGAAGAACGATGCGGAATCCAGGCGCGCGAGAATGCTGGCGCAGGGACAGCTGTTGCAGCAAGCGACAGCTCGCGACGCATGTGCTCATGCGCTTGGCTGATCGCGTTGCAAAATGCTGTTAGCTGCCGCTGACGGCACGTTTGCCGTGATGGGGTACGTGGAAAGTGGGCGCCACGTTTGCCAGCCGTGGTGGTACGGAACAGCGGGTCACGCACTCAAAAATCGGTGCATCTGCGACGTCCAAGGTGTTGTAGAGCCGAGATCCTATGTTCGTGGTCAAGCCTGCTGGAAGCAGGTTTGACCCACTTTCAGCATGGCCGGGTCAAAGTCCCGGCCGCTCTTGAAGACGCCCCAAGCGATCCTGGCCAGCTTTCTGGCGAGAATGTTGAAGCTGGCAGTACTGCTGTGGCCGCGTTCGCGGATGGCGTTGTAGAGCGGTTTGCCATTTTTGGAGCGCGTCAGCCCCATGGCCGCCATGTAAAGGATCTGGCGCAAGCTGGCGTTGCCACGCTTGGACAGGCGCCGCCTGCCGATGCGGGCGCCGGATTCGTTGGGACGCGGATCCAGGCCCGTACAGGCGATCCAGGCGTCCGAGCTGGTCAAGGGCCATCGTGTGATGTGATGGGTGACGAAGGCCGCTACCGTCGGCCCAACCCCCGGAATGGTCATGATCCGCCGATACAGGTCGCGCTGTTCGCCACTGCGGCACAGTTGCTGAATCTGTTGGTCGAGCAGGGCAATGGCCTCTTTCAGACCATCGAAGATGCGCCCAAAGATGGCCGACTCCGACGCCCCCGCGCCTAGCGAGAGATTCAACTTCGCCTTGCTCCGGACCAGGCTGTCACGTTGCTGGAGCAGCACA
>Ga0308158_10000701_pt1 | contig 47146 bp, 35 predicted proteins | sample PhyBR2_FD_201038 | JGI IMG/M metagenome (GOLD analysis project Ga0308158, IMG submission 201038) | Phyllosphere microbial communities from UC Gill Tract Community Farm, Albany, California, United States - DLSLB.R2 | ecosystem: Host-associated > Plants > Phyllosphere > Unclassified | place: USA... | reverse complement strand
AATAATCAGATACACCAACAGGGATGATCAATGGAAGAAGGGCTTTAAAGGATTCGTGCACGGGATAAAATAATATCCAACAAATATCCTATTTATTCATTGAGTCCACAACTTTTGAACATGATCCGCTTTTTGCTTAATAAATTTCCCTGGCCGAAAGCAGATAGTAAAAGGCAATGTAATAATAGAAAAATAGACAGTGAGCGCCTCATATTGTTTTTACCTATAAAAGGCGCTAATATACTCAAATGCTTGTTTTTCAGCAACTAAATCCTCTCGAGAACCATTTTAATGGCATCATCTACAATTTTATTGGGATTGCTGCTAAACTCGAATTTTACCCTGCTGGCTAAAATGGCATTTACCGATAATGCTTTGTGCCCTAAAACTTTGGCCAAAGCATAAATACCTGCCGTTTCCATTTCTAAATTGGTTATGCGGTGCTGGTTGCTGCTAAAGCTGTTAATTAAACTAATGAAATCGGGGACAGCATTTTTGGCACGTACAATTCTACCCTGCGGTGCGTAAAAGCCCGGTGAGGTAATGGTAATGCCATGGTGCATATTTTTACCAATGGTATTTAGTAGGGTCTCGTTAGCGGCTGTTAGATATGGGTTTATGTTTTTCAGGTGGCCAAAATGCGATTTCAGGTCATCCATTAAGCTTCGTTCATCGCCCGTTAACTCATGGTAATAGTAGTTCATCAGGGCATCCATTCCCAATCCGTAAGATGAAGCCAGGATAGTACCCATCGGGATATCAGGTTGTACCGCACCGGAAGTGCCTATACGGATAATATTTAAAGAAGTAAGATGCTTTTTAATCTCCCTGGTTTCGAAATCAATGTTTACAAGGGCATCAAGCTCATTAAAAACAATATCAATATTATCAGTGCCAATACCAGTTGAAAGCACAGTAACCCGCTTTTTACCTACATACCCCGTATGCGTTATAAATTCGCGTTTACCTTTCTTAAACTCAATTTTATCGAAATATTTGCTCACTTCGCCAACCCGGTCGGGATCGCCAACAGTGATTACGTTATCTGCAATATCGCCAGGCAACAAATTTAAGTGATAAATGCTGCCATCTGGGTTGATAATTAAGTCACTCTCAGCTATTTTCATTTGATTATTCTTCTTTTGTTGATAGCTTAAAACTACCGGTAATTAAGAGGTAGTTTTAAATGGTTTGCAGGTATTTTAATTTAACACCAGCTATTTTATCAAATTTACCTAAAACCTGGTTCAGTTGGTTTTTTCTGATTTCGAATTTCAATATGCACTGTGTGTCAAACTGCTGCGCTAAAACATCAATGTTTTCTTCCTTTATCAGTTTCATCACATCATTCATTTGAAGATAATCAAAATTAACTTCATAAACATCATTTACAGTTTTGTTTATGATTATTGCTGCTTTAATGGCTTCTACACTAGCGGTTTTGTATGCATTAATTAAACCGGGAACACCCAATAAGGTTCCGCCAAAATAACGAACTACCACTACTAAGATATTGGTTATATCTTCTGATAACAGACAGTTGAGTATAGGCCTGCCTGCGGTGCCCGATGGCTCTCCGTCATCGTTAATCCGGAATACCGACCGATCGGGTGTTAAGCGGTAAGCATAGCAAAAATGCCGTGCTTTAGCGTGCTCAGCCCTTAAAGTGGTAATAATTGGTTTAACTTCCTCTTCCGAACGGATGGGATAGGCATAAGCAATAAACTTGCTCCCTTTATCTCGAAATATGCCTTCTGATGCACTTTCGATTGTTTTATACGAATCATCGAACAGCATTTTGCGAAAGGGTAATGCAAATAACCGCGGCAATAGCCAGGATTATTCCAATGTAATTTATCTTGGTTAATTTTTCTTTAAACACCGCAACACCAATTAAAGTGCCTACTATAATAACGCCCAGGTTCATAGCCGCAAACACGGTAGAAGGGTTTTGCGAGAGGGCTTTATGTGCTTTCAGGTAAAAAAGGATGTTTCCGAAGTTGAAGAAGCCTAATATTAACCCACAGGCCAGGTTAACCAGTTGTAATTTGATTTTCCCCGAAATTGTCATTATAGTAACGATAACCAGCGAAAGCGCAAAAGCCATGCAGAACACGGTAAAAAGAGAGGTGGTATAGGGTAATTCTTTGTATAAGGCAATTTGTTTAAACAGCACATCAATTGTTCCAAAGCCAATAAATACCATTACCGGATAGATAAGGTTCCCTGTTTTTTGATCAGGATTGCTTTTGCGTAAAAACGTTAAGAAAATGGCTACAAAGCCAACGGCAAGACCAACTATTTTTAGATCATTAAAATCTTCTTTAAAGATAAAGTAAGCAGCCAATATGGGAATAAATAGCGACAAACGCTGAGCGATATCCGTTTTAACAATGCCCAGACTTTTAACTGAAGCAGCAAGGAACAAAAATATGGTGGGTAAAAGTATGGCCAGAGCAGTGTATATTGGCCATGGCGCTGCGCCGCTTACCAATTCAATATCGGGTTTGAAAAAGAAAAAGCAAAGTGTTAAGGCGGCAAAATAGTTTACGGTAACTGCCTGGATAATACTGATCTGATAACGTTTGGCCAGTTTCAACAATACGGCTACGGTAACACTACAGCATATACTTAAAATAATGTATATCATTTATTTAGGTCGTTTATATAGATAGATAGTTTATCTTTTTCGATTTGAACCTGCTCTTGCAGGTTACCATTGATTTTGGGGGATGGTATGCCTTCTTTCCAGCTGTTTGAAGAGCTGAAAACACGTGCTTCATCCCAAAGGCCTGCATCTAAGAATTGCTTCAAAATGTTGGCACCACCTTCAATTATTACCGATTGTATATCCATTAAATAAAGCTGAAAGGCAATCTTTTGTGGGAGATAAAAATGCATATCTTCCATCTGGATGTAATGAATGTTGCCAATCACATCAGTTTTAACCTCATTAAAAATAATGGTTTTAGCCTCATCGTTATAGATGTGATTGGATTGCGGAACCTGCAGGTTTTTATCAATAAGCAGGCGTATTGGATTTCTTCCCGGCCACTCCCTCGCAGTTAACCGTGGATTATCGATTACAGCCGTTTGCTTGCCAATCAGGATTGCATCTTCTTCTGTTCGCCACTGGTGCGAAAGGCGTTTAGCCAGGGCACCGCTAATCCATTTCTGGTTACCATCGCTTGTGGCAAAATAACCATTTGCTGTTTCGGCCCATTTTAAGATAACGTAAGGCCTTTGTTGTTGTATTCGGGTAAAAAACCTACGGTTGAAATAACGGCATTCGGCATCGGCAATGCCACTGATTACTTCTATTCCGGTATTTTTAAGTTTTTCAATTCCTTTACCATCTACACCCGAAAATGGATCCCGGTTTCCGATGACTACTTTTTTAAGCTGATGTTTTACCAGTAAATCGGCACAAGGAGGGGTTTTGCCAAAGTGTGCACAGGGCTCTAAATTTACATAAGCGGTTGCCTGTTTTAATAAACTTTCGGCCTGGTCGCCATATTTATCGAACACTGCTTTTACCGCATTGGGTTCGGCATGTGCCTGGCCGTATTGCTGGTGATAGCCTTCGCCAATAATTTGATTGTCAGCTACAATTACGCAACCAACCATAGGATTTGGACTAACCCAGCCAATACCCAAAGCGGCCAATTCCAGACAGCGTTTTATGTAAAATTCGTCGCTCATGGTGGCAAAAGTAGTAAAAAAATGAGTCATGAAATGCCCAAAACAGAATTGATATCATCCTAAATAAGTAATTTTGCCGCCATTGAAACGTCAGAAGGAAATGTGTGTGGTAGCTGCCAACTACCTTCGTTAACAGATAACCAACTGCTAAAACAAAACTGTTGTTAATGAAAATTGGAGAATTAGAAACACATTTTCGGTTCGAGCTCGAAGCTTTATATGATACTGAGGAGGCCAGTGCCTTGTTTAGGCTTGCTGCAGCGCATGTTTTAGGCTTGCCATTCACTCAACCGAGGATGCTACGCGATACTGCTATTGATTTGACTAACAAACAGCAATTGTTAAGCATGTTAAGCGATTTAAAGCTAGGAAAACCTGTGCAACATGTTTTAGGCGAAGCGCATTTTTACGGACTGGTATTTAAGGTAAACGGAAATGTACTCATTCCAAGGCCTGAAACAGAGGAATTGGTAGAGTGGATTATTTCAGATAGCAATTCTCAGTTTACAGTTGGCAATCTTAAGATTTTAGATATTGGCACAGGTTCGGGTTGTATTCCGGTTACGCTTAAAAAACATTTGCCGCAAGCAGAAGTATCTGCTTTAGATGTTTCGGAAGAGGCTCTGGCAGTAGCAAAGCTAAATGCTACACAAATAGGTGTGGAAGTGGATTTTGTGCAGGCTGATATATTAAATTTTTCGAGTGAATTAAAATTTGATGTAATCGTGAGTAATCCGCCTTATATCAGGTATTTAGAAAAAGCTGAAATGCACGATAATGTTTTAGAACATGAACCACATTTAGCACTTTTTGTAAGTAACGAGGATCCTTTAATTTTCTACAAAGCCATTGCCAGTTTTGCGCTAACAAATCTGAATCCGAATGGGAAACTATACTTCGAAATCAATGAGTATTTAGGTCAGGAAACCGTTGATATGCTGCTTGATAAAGGCTTTGAAAACATTGAGTTAAGAAAAGATATGCAGGGGAAAGACAGAATGATTTGCTGCCAATTAGCTGCCCGTTAAGAACGTGGATGAAACTGCGTAATAACCTCTCTTAAATAATCACGGTCAATATGGGTGTAAATCTCGGTAGTGGTAATGCTCGAGTGTCCCAGCATTTCCTGTACTGCCCGTAAATCAGCACCCCCCTCAATTAAATGCGTGGCAAAAGAATGCCTTAAGGTGTGCGGACTAATGGTTTTCTTTAAACCCGTACCTACAGCCAGGCTTTTGATCAGGTTGAATATCGAAATTCTGGAAAGCTTTGCTCCAAAGCGGTTTAAAAAGATAAAATCTTCATGACCTTTTTTAATATTGGCATGCACCCGAACTTCGTTAATGTAAATTTCCATCAGCTTCAGCGCTTCACTTCCAATCGGGATCAGACGTTCTTTATTCCCTTTACCAATTACTTTGATAAATTCGATTTGAGGAAAAATGTTTGATATTTTTAGATCAGTTAACTCACTAACACGTAGTCCACAACCGTATAATACCTCAATTATTGCTTTATTACGCATGCCTTCTGGTTTAGAGGCATCAATGGCGGCAATTAAAGCATTTATCTCATAAATATTCAGTGTATCGGGTAACTTCCGGCTAAGTTTAGGTGCTTCAATTAATGCAGTTGGATCGTTGGTAATTACCTCTTCAATCATTAAATAGGCAAAGAAAGCTTTCAAACCCGAAATTACCCTGGCCTGGGTGCTGGCCTGCATACCCAACTCGTTTAACCATGAAATAAAGGATTTTATATCGGCTGAATGAATATCGGTAAGCTGCGGAGTTTCATCTAACGATTGATAATACTGCACCAGTTTTTCAATATCGCCCAAATAAGCCTCAACCGAATGGACAGCTAAGGACCGCTCGAGCTTTAAATAAGATCTAAAACCTTTAATATATGATTGCCAAAGCATGTTTTTATTTGAGATTTTTTATAACATTGCAACGTTACAACATTTAACGTTACAAGTTATCATGAAACCAGCATGATTTTTTCAAAAATCGAATAGATTATGGAAATCATGGTACCTTCATCATCATAAAACAAGATTATAAACAAATGAAAATACAAATTATTAACGGCCCCAACTTAAATCTTTTAGGCGTACGCGAACCTTCTATTTACGGTAATACCAGTATTGAAGACTACATTACAGAACTGAAAACAGTATACCCGGCAATCGAAATCGACTACTATCAAAGCAATGTAGAAGGCGAACTGATTAATAAATTACATGAAATTGGTTTCATTTACGACGGAATTATCTTGAATGCAGGTGGCTATACGCATACATCAGTTGCGCTGGCCGATGCTATTGCAGCCATTAAAACCCCGGTAGTTGAGGTGCACATTTCAAATATTTATGCTCGTGAAGAATATCGCCATGTTTCTTTAACAGGTAAGAACTGCCAGGGCGTTTTAACCGGTTTTGGAATGAATGGTTACCGCCTGGCGATCGAAAGTCTGCTCATCTAAATCTCAAATTATATGTTCAAGTATCTAACATTAACTGCTCTACTCTTTATCTGCCTGTTGGGGCAAGCTCAGGAATCTACACCAAAACGAACCATCCTTAACGAACAATCAGTGATACGGGGCGAAGATGGGATGGTTTATCCTTACAATACCTGGAAAAAATTAATGCAATCGGGTAAATATGGAATAAAAGACAGGAAGACTTTTACCGATAGCGGTGAAAAGGAATACCTGATTTACGAACTCTCGGCCGATCAGAAGGCAGCTTATGTGAATAAAATGCCTAGGCCACGTGCAAGCGATTCTTTTAAAGAGGGCGAACTGTTTAATGGTTTTAAGGCCAGCGATATAGAGGGCAACAAATACAACCTGAAAGATAGTACAGGAAAAGTATATGTGATTAATTTCTGGTTTATCAATTGTCCGCCCTGCAAGGCCGAAATTCCGCACCTGAACGAAATTGTTGCGAAATATAAAGACAACAAGGATGTGGTTTTCCTTGCGATTGCCCTCGATGAAAAGTACGAACTTAAACCCTTTCTAAAAACAATGCCTTTTGATTATCACATTATCAGTGGCGGGCGCTCCATTGCTGATAAATATGGTGTAAAAGGCTATCCAACACACGTGGTAGTTGATAAAAAGGGCTACATTAAATTCAGTACGCTGGGTTTAGGATCGAATACGGTAAACTGGGTTGAAAAATCGATTGAAGAATCTTTGAGGTAGCTTTTATTTATTTTTTGCCACGGAGACTCGGAAAGCACGGAAAAGCATCGGTAATGCAATGTTCCTAATCACTTGCAGGCATAGTTTGGATTATTAAACTTTACCTTCCGTGTATTCAGTGCTTCCGTGACTAATTTTTAAGTATATGTTCTTATCCTTGAAAAAAAGTATGAATGATGGCAATGCAGATAATTTATCACAGATCCGAAAAATGCTTTATTTTTTTAATAAAAAAAGCCCAAACCACACTGTTATTAAATACACCCTGGTGTGTGGCATAAGGTTTTTGAAAGGCTTTTCGTTTTTTATTTGTTTTAGTTAACGATTTTAAGAAATGCCAGTGCCCTTTGCTTACCGCCATGGTAAATTTAGGTTTTCCACTTAGCAGGAAATGCCACCAGGCTACAAAATCGATACACATCCTGATAAAAATCCTGAAAACGGCATCGCTTGCAGGCAGGTTTTTTTGCATGATAATGAGGTTGTTCCTGAAATTAAGGTAGGTTTTAAAGGGGTTCTCTGTCTGCAAAGTACCGCCGCCCACATGATACACTTCTGCATCGGGGCAGTACATGATTTTATAGTTCAGGTTTTTTAAGCGCCAACAGAGGTCAATTTCTTCCATGTGCGCAAAAAGATCGGCATCCAGTCCGCCAGCTTCTTTCCAGCATTTGCTTTTAATGAAAAAGGCAGCGCCACTGGCCCAGAAAACTTCTTTGATATCGTTGTACTGACCTTTGTCCTGCTCGTAAACGTTAAACAACCTTCCACGGCAAAAAGGGAAAGCGTAAATATCCAGATAGCCTCCTGCAGCACCCGCATATTCGAACTGGTTTTTATCGCTGTACCATTTTATTTTAGGCTGTGCAGCTGCAATTTGCGCATCACTTTCCATTAAATCAATAACGGGCTGTATCCAGTTAGGGATAACCTCAACGTCGGAGTTGAGCAGGATAAAATAATCGGCCTCAACACGCTCTAATACCTTGTTGTAGCCACCAGCAAAGCCATAATTAACTTCGTTCCGGATAATTTTAACATTAGGGAAATTTTCTTGCACAAAAGAAACAGAATCGTCGGTTGAGGCGTTGTCTCCTACAACAACTTGCAGGTTCTCGTACGTACTCTGTAAAATTCCGGGCAAAAATTGTTGTAAATATGCTTTTCCATTCCAGTTTAAAATTACAATGGCTACAGAAGGACTCATTCTTTTTATTTCGGGTTAAATTTCCGCTTGTTTATCACTACGGAACCAAATCATCTTTTAATAAAATTTAAAAATAAAGACGATTACTATAATTTTTCTAAGCCTATTGCGTAATAAAGCAGATAATGTAGTAATCTTGCAAAAAAAAATAGCGGGGAAGGCATAAAGCGTTTTAACTGGTATAAAAAATGCACCAGGATGCGAAATCCCTCTTTAAATCATTATTTTTAAACGTTTCAGCTACAAACATAAATTTTCAAATGCAGAATACAGCTATACTTCCATTATTTTATCTTCCACCAGTTGGTTATTTTAGTTTATTGCAAAAGCTGGGCCCCGATTTTTTAATTGAAAAGCACGAACATTTAACTAAACAAACTTACCGCAACCGGGCCAGTATTTATTCACCAAACGGAAAACTCGATCTTACGGTACCTGTGGTTAAGGGGTCGAAAACACATACCAAAATGAAAGATGTACGCATTAGCTACGACTTTAAATGGCAGCGTTTACATTGGCTTAGTTTAGAGGGCTGTTACAGAAGTTCAGCATATTTTGAATATTATGAAGATGAGTTATCACGCTTTTATCATGAAAAATTCGAGTTTTTGTTCGATTATAACCTCGAGTTGGTAGAATGGCTGAATAAAAAACTGAAACTGCCCATTATCATGAATACTACTTCTGAATATGACGATATGGTACCAGCAGCACTAGATTTCAGGGGAATGATGAACCCTAAAAAGGAAGAAGATATAGTAAATAATAAGCCATATTTTCAGGTATTTGAAGACCGGCATCAATTTTTGCCCAACTTAAGCATTGTTGATTTGTTATTCAATCAGGGCCCGCAGGCCCGGTTATATTTATAATTATGGGTAAAAACAAACCACGTAACAGGCATAAGCACTACAAAGTGCCGGCACCGGGCACCAGTCCGGGGTTATATGCCATTGATGAAGATGCTTTAAAACCGATTATTGTATTACATACTTATAACGATAAAAGTTATAAGAAAGTAGAATTGGATAATATCAATAACATCGATAAACTGATTGAAAGCAAGGATTTCAATTACTGGTTTGACATTAAGGGTTTGGGCGATCCGGCTATATTCGAAACGCTTTATTCCAAATACGATATCAGCCGGCTTGTGCTGGAAGATATTACCAGTGCTTACCAGCGCCCAAAATTAGATGAATACGATAACGATAAATACATCTTTTCGGTAAGCCGGCACTTGTATTTAAACGATGAAGGTATTTTAAATAATGATCAGATTTCATTTATCCTTTCCGAACGAACCTTAATTACTTTTCAGGAAACTTATGCCGATTGCTTTGAGCCTGTAAGGAAACGTTTGGAAATTGGTAAGGGGAATATCCGGATTGGTGGCAGCAGTTACCTGATGTATGCCATTATGGATGTGATTGTTGATAATTATTTCGCGCTTTTGAACTTTTGGGGCGAAGAACTGGATGCAATTGAAGACCGCTTGTTCGATAATCCGGACCGGCGGATTATGTACGATACCCAGGGGATTAAACGCTCGCTGATTACGATCAGGAAGGTAGCCTGGCCAGAGCGCGATAAACTAAACGATATTATCAGAACAGATAGTCCGCTAATTTCAGATCTGACTAAAACCTACATGAAGGATGCTTACGATCACTGTATTCAGATTATTGATTTTATTGAGTCGTTAAAGGAAATTGCTTCGGCCAATATTGATATGAACCTGTCGATTATCAGTAACCGGATGAACGAGATTATGAAGGTGCTAACCATCATTTCATCTATTTTTATTCCGTTAACCTTTATTGCAGGTATTTATGGAATGAACTTTAGCCGCGAAGATCCGGCAACGGGTAAGGTATTGCCAGATAATATGCCCGAGCTTTATAGTCCGCATGGCTACACGTGGACCTGGATTGTGATGCTGGTAATTGCAGTATTGCAGGTGATTTACTTTTGGCGCAAAGGTTGGTTTAAATAATGATTTTGTATGGAGATAATTTTACATTTCCCAGTTTTTGAACCTTTAATTTCCAAAAAGCTGAATAAATCATTAAATTAATTGAGTGTAGTCTAGCCCTGATTATTGAAAATAACCTTTACTTTTGAAACATCCAGCTGAAGAGATAAATGCAGTCATTCGAAATAGATAAAAGCGACGTACTGAAGGTTAAAAATGCAATTTTAGCCGGTGATGAAATTTTGGTAGAGGTTTTGGCAGAATACCATGCCTCAGAAATTGCAATTTTATTTGAACGTTTAGATAAATCGGAACAGCAGCACATCATTAATTTGCTGCCTGCCGAAACTGCATCCGAAATTATTTCGGAGATGGATGAAGAATCCCATCCAGAAGACCTGCTTTTTCAACTGCATCCCGATAAACGTACCGAAATTGTTGAGGAGCTGGATTACGATGATGCGACTGATATTATTTCGCAACTCGAAGACCACGAGCAGAAAGAAATTCTCGAAGACCTGGAAGATGACCATGCTTCCGAGATCAGGAACCTGTTAACCTACGACGAGAAAACTGCGGGTGGATTGATGAACACAGAGCTGATCTGTGTAAACATTAACCTGACCAAAAAAGACGCAATCGACGAAATCATCCGCCAGAGCGAGGAAATGGAAGAGTTTTACACCATTTACGTGGTGGATGATGAGGAGATTTTTAAAGGTATTGTGTCGCTTAAAGATATTATCAAAGCCAAGCACAATGCCAAAATAACCGAATTGGTAAAGGTCGATGCTGTTTATGTACATCCCGATACCGACCAGGAAGAAGTGGCCAATTTAATTTCGCAATATAATTTAACCAGTATTCCGGTTATAGACGATCACCAGAAACTACTCGGAAGGGTAACTTTCGATGATGTGATTGATGTAATGGAAGCCGAAAGCACTGAGGATATCCTTAAAATTTCGGGGGTATCAGAAGATGAGGAACTGAGCGGTAACTGGGTAGAAGCGGTAAAATCACGTTTACCCTGGTTAATTATCAATTTAGGTACGGCATTTTTAGCTTCATCGGTAGTGCGGTACTTCGATCCAACCATTAAATTAATTCCTTCATTAGCAGCCTACATGACTATTATTGCGGGTATGGGTGGAAATGCGGCCACACAGGCACTTGCGGTAACGGTAAGGCGTATTTCGCTTTACGATTTGACTGATAAGCAAGCCTATCGAACCGTTTTAAAAGAGTTTACTGTCGGTTTAATCAACGGCGCTTCTAACGGATTAATTGTATTTATTTTTGCCTTCTTTTTTGATGGAAATCCGATGCTTGGCCTGGTTATCTTCCTGGCAATGACAGGGAACCTGATTATTGCAGGCATTACCGGGGCTGGTATTCCGCTTATTTTAAAAAGGGTGGGTATCGATCCTGCCATTGCATCATCTATAATTATTACTACTTTTACCGATGTTTTTGGCTTCCTGTTAATTTTAGGTTTAGCCAGCAAACTTTTACTATAGCTTAAACAAATCCTGATCCGAATGCAAACGACAAGACACGATTGGACAAAAGAAGAAATATACGAAATTTACAATAGACCATTTTTAGATCTGGTTTACGAAGCAGCAAGCATACACAGAGCGAATAAAGATTACAATGAGGTTCAAGTAAGCTCATTGATTTCGATTAAAACCGGTGGCTGCAAAGAAGACTGTTCTTACTGCCCGCAGGCTGCCCGTTACCATACCGATGTAGAAGTACAGCCCATGATGCAGGTTAGCCAGGTGGTGAGCGCTGCTGTAAAGGCAAAAGAGGGTGGTGCATCACGTTTATGTATGGGCGCGGCATGGCGCGAGGTACGCGATAACCGCGATTTTGATCGTGTTATTGATATGGTTAAAGCTGTTAACGACATGGATATGGAGGTTTGCTGTACCCTGGGTATGCTTACCGAAGATCAGGCGCAACGTTTAGCCGATGCCGGTTTATATGCTTATAATCATAATCTGGATACTTCTGAAGACGATTACAAACGTATTATCTCAACCAGAACTTACGATGATCGTTTAAATACCATTCATAATGTACGTAAAGCTAAATTAACCGTATGTAGCGGTGGTATTATTGGTTTAGGCGAAACGGTAGAAGACCGCGTGTCGATGCTACAGACTTTATCAAACATGGAAACACATCCGGAGTCGGTACCTGTTAATGCTTTGGTACCCGTTAAAGGAACGCCTTTAGAAAATCAACCACGTGTACCGATCTGGGATATGGTAAGGATGATTGCTACTGCCCGTATTGTAATGCCAAATTCAGTGGTACGTTTATCGGCAGGAAGAAACGAAATGAGCACATTAGAGCAGGCTTTCTGTTTCATGGCAGGTGCAAGTTCTATTTTTGCAGGTGATAAGTTACTAACTACGCCAAACCCGGCTTTCGTTGATGATATGGCCATGTTCGAATTATTGGGATTAAAAACCCGCGATGCTTTTAAAAACGGTCGTCCGGCGAATACTTTGGTTAAAGAAGAAGCAATATAATTTAGCCAGCCAGAGGCTGACTTTGATATAAATCAGAAAGGTCCCGGTTTTTAACCAGGACCTTTTGTATTTAAAGGAAATTTTTCTCGAAGAAATACATACTTATTGTAGATCGTCTTTTCGAGCGAAGTGAAACGTAGTCGAGAAATCTAATTAAAGATCTCTCCATTTCGCTGCGCTCCAGTCGAGATGACGGACTATCATATAGGTTTGTGTAAAACCTACACCGCCGTAACCCTCACTTCGATATTCCCCTTAGTAGCTTTAGAATAAGGGCATGTTCTGTGTGCTTTTTCTGCCAATGACTGTGCCTCCTCATGAGAGATGCCGGGTATATGGACATCTAAATCGGCAGATAGCACAAATGAATTGCCATCCTTATTAAACGAAACCAACACTTTTACATTTGCTTCACTTACATCTATACCTTCGCGTTCGGCTATAGAGCCTAAAGCCCCCAAATAACATGGACCCCATGCTGCGGCAAATAACTCTTCGGGGTTGGTAGCACCTCCTTGTCCGCCCAATTCTTTTGGTTTTCTTACATCGAAATCCAAAATACCATCGCCCGATTTAATGTGTCCGTCTCTTCCTCCAGTCGCTGTAACTTCAGCTGTATATAGCTTTTCCATAATAATTTTCTTAATTGATTTAGTTTAACAAATTACAGTTGTCTTTGTTTTTAGCTGCGGTTAGACTGCTTAAAAATACTGCTAAGCGCATATTTGGCGATAGTTGAAATATTTTAAAATCATTTCATGTAAAAAAACAAGGAGTTATATATGCGCTTTTATCATCAAAACTGAGAAAGAAAATGAATCTGAAAATTTTAGGACAAATAATTTTATTTGTAATATAGTTGAAAATCAATTTGTTATGATTTTTTATGTTAAGGTTGAGTGCGTGTAAGATTTAGCTGTACTCATTTATCAGTATCGGGTTTCGTGTAAAAAAGCATGACTTTATCTTGACACAAAATCGCTGGATATACTAAAACGATATTTTTATATCATAACTATTTAAATCATCCCGTTGATCAATAGATTGTTTTTAATGTTGCTCATAGCATGCTTTGCTATGCCAACTAGGTCTTATGCGCAATCCTGCCCGGAGAATATTGGTTTTGAAAATGGAAATTTTCAGAACTGGAAGATATTTACCGGTCTGGTAAGCATTGAAAACAATCAAACTACTTTTACTTTGAACGAAATTCCAAAACCTGCAACAGGAAGGCATAGCATTATTAGCAAGAAAAACCTTGTTGATCCATACGGAGGTTTTAGTCTGATTCCGCCGTCAGGAGGTAATTTTGTAGCTAAAATTGGTGATAACGGAACCGGAAGCCAGGTTGATGGTATTTCGTACCAGATGACTGTGCCTGCAGACCGGCCAGACTTTACGTTAACCTATCAGTATGCGGTGGTTTTAGAAGATCCCGATCACGAACCTTACGAACAACCACGTTTTATTGCCCGTGTAAAAGATGTAGAAAAAAACGAATATATCCCTTGTGCCTCGTTTGAGTATGTGGCCACTTCATCCTTACCCGGCTTTAAAAAATCTGCTGAGTATGAAGGCGTAATTTACAAAGACTGGTCGGCGGTTACCATAAATTTATCGGGTTATCAGGGCAAGCAATTGCTGATTGAGTTTATCAGTACCGATTGTGCCAGAGGTGGCCATTTTGGTTATGCTTATGTAGATATAAACAACGTTTGTGGTGGTCCGATAGCAGGAAGTACTTATTGCAAAAGCGCCGATGCCTTAAATATGACAGGGCCAAGTGGCTTTCAGGACTATAGCTGGTACAATGCCGACCGTTCGGTTAAATATGGCACAGGCCAGTCTATCAGCATTAAACCTAAACCAGCCGATGGATCGAAGATTGTTTTAGATGTAGTTCCTTACGCAGGTTTTGGTTGTCCGAGTACAATTAGTACGGTAATTAAAGGTGTTGATTATGAATTAAAGGTGCTAAATAAAGATATCGTTTGCCAAAACAGTGAAATCGATCTGCTAAGTGAAAAGTATATCTTAAACCGGACTGCTGATTTTAATTATCTGGTTTATGAAGACAAAGACCTGAGCAGGCAAATCGGAGCTATTGTTAAAATAACTGCCGACAAAACTTTTTACATTAAAGCCACCAACAACAAAGGTTGTGAGAGTGTAGTGCCAATCGATATTGCCGTATATAACGTAGCCAATATTAAAGTTAATAATCCTGCTGCGGTTTGCTATTCGGAAAGTGTAGATATTACGAAGAGCGAATTATATGTAGGCGAAATGAAGGGGATAACCAAAACCTATTACACTGATGAGGCTGCAACACAAATTTTGACCGATCCACAATACATTAAAACTTCTGGCAGGTATTTTATTAAGTTCGCAAACGAATTTGGTTGTACTAAACTGGTTCCCGTTGAGGTAACAATTCAAGAGAAGCCATTGCTCAAAATTACCAATCCAAAACCCCTTTGCCTGGGCGGTCTGGTAGATCTTACTGCTTCGGAAAATTTCGCCGGTAGCGACGTTACATTTAAATATAGTTTTTACGAGGATGAGGCGCTGGCGAAAGCTTTAAGTGATCCTTCTCATATTGATAAATCCGGAATTTATTATGTAAAAGCAGTTAGTGGAGCGGGTTGCATGGTAAGTGATAAAATAGTTGTGAGCATAACGAGTCCGCCTGTTTTTGCCATAAATCAGCCTGCCACGGCCTGTTATCCCGATAAGGTAGATTTAACCAATCCGGCATTGTATACCGAAACCAATGGTCACTTTACTTACACCTTTTTTAGCGACGAGGCTCTTACAAATCCGCTTGCTTACCCAAAAGCAATTGTAAAACCAGGTACCTATTATGTAAAAGCAACCAACGAAAGCGGTTGTTTTAGCTCTGCTAAAATTGTAGTCAACTTCAATGAGCCGCCAAAACTTGTTTTAAATCAGCCAAGAACCATTTTTGACAATGAATTTATCGACTTAACTGCACCAGAAATTACCAAAGGCAGCAGCACATTTGTTAAAGCTACTTATTTTGAAGATCAGGATTTGAAACGCCCGGTACAGGACCCTACAAAAATGAACAGGGCAGGAGTTTATTACGTAGGCATACAAAGCGCGAATGGTTGTATAAGCAGCGCTCCAATTACCTTAACTGTTTTGCCACAGCCTAAAATTATAGTACCAACCGCCTTTACGCCACAGAAGGAAACCAATAACCGCTTGTATCCTTTTTTGGTTAGCGTTAAGAAACTAACCAGTTTCAGGGTTTACAACAAATGGGGCATTTTGGTTTACGAAAGTGAGGCTCTTGTTAATGGCGGCTGGGATGGCCAGTTTAAAAGCAAAATGCAGCCGCTTGAAACATTTTCGTGGTTTGCAGAAGGAATTGATCTGTTTGGCGGAAAAATTCAATCGAAAGGAAAAACTATTCTGATATTATGATGTACAAAGCGCTGATGATATTCTTTATGTGCCTGGCTGCTGTATGTTGTTCGGCACAAGACCCCAAATTTTCGCAGTATTTTGCGGCACCACTCTCGTTAAATCCGGCCTTCACGGGCTTCTTTGATGGCGAATACCGGATTTCAGTCAATACAAGGCAGCAGTGGGGTAATCTCGGCGATCCTTATAATACCTACAGCGTTTCTGGTGATATTAAATTAGTTGAAGACGAAAATTTCACCAATAACTACTTTAGCATAGGTTTAAGCGGTTTGTTTGATGAATCGTTGAATAAAGCTTTAAAATCGCAATATCTCAGTGCCAGTGTTTCTTACTATCAGTATTTTGATGAAGAACACCGTTTTAAATTCGGCCTTGCCCCACAAATTGCCTACGTAGCCAAATACCTCGATTATAATAAACTTACTTTTGCTTCGCAGTATAATGGTGGTGGTTTTGATACTTCGATGCCCAATTACCTCGATTTAAAAAACGATAAAACAGCTTATTTCGACGTAAATATCGGGGTTAATTTTGCAGCAAATTTCGATAGGCTAAGCATTGCTGCCGGTTATGCGCAATACCATTTAACCCGGCCGAAGGACGCTCTTTTAAACAGCAGTCGCGAATTTGTAGCTGCCCGCCGAACTGTTAATCTGGGTATGGTTTACCTGCTAAATGATTTTGCAGATTTAAATGTTACCGGGGTTTACAATGCGCAGAATAAAAACAAGGATGCCATATTGGGTACAGTTTTAGGCTTAAAACCAGGCGAAGAAACCAAAGTGAAACTGAATTTGGGACTTTGGTATAAATTTAACGAAGCTTCGTTTTTTCCTTACGTGGGTGCGGCTGTTGGCAATATTAGTGCAGGCATAAATTATACGGTGTACGGCAGTAAATTATTAAATGCCACACCACGTACTTACGAACTCTCTTTTATATACCGGCACAATAACTTTAAAGGGTTTAAAGTGCCTTGCCCCAGATTTTAATATGATGAAAACCTTAGTTTGTTTCCTGTTTTGCTTTGTTTTGGCCAACACCGCTTATTGTCAGAAAAAGCAACTGGATTACCAGTATTTCCGCGAGGGTAAAACTTATTATGCTTTTAGCCTTTTTAGCGATGCGACTAATGCAGCCGGAGCCTTGTTGCTCGATTTTTCTACCAAATCTAAATTCAATAAGATTGAGAAGATAACGGTTACAGCAGGTAATATTGAGCTAAAACTGAAATTCAAAGTTCGAACGGATTCAATTCAATCAGACAATACCGAACAACGTTTTTATCCCGTTGTTTTTAATGCTAAGGATATTGCAGAGAAACAGCTTGGTTGTGATGGGCAGATTACTTTTAAACTCGATAACGGAGAATCGTACACTTTACCCTTTAATGCCTGTCTGATTAAATAAAAGTTAACTATTCAGCCTTCTTGATTTACCCTCAAGCAGTTTTTTTTATAAAAATTCATTAAAAAGAGGGTTTAAGTAGCAAAAGTCTGTTAAAGTGAAATTAGCTAACTATACTCTAACTATACTCTATCTATGCTTTACGGATGCTTTATTTATACTCTATCTATACTTTATCCATATTTTGGTGTTGCTTTAACAGGTATTTCATACATTAATTCTAACCGCTATATTAAACGTAGAATGGTTACACTAAAGGTTATAGTTTTATTTTAACCGAGAGTTTGTAAATATCATAGGCAACTTTCTGAATCAAATCGAACTGCTCCGGCACAAGGTCTTCGCCTTTTTTAGCACTTAAACCATTATCGTTTAATCTGATTAAAGGTACATTGTCAATGGTACTGGTGCCTTTTAAAAGATTTTCAATAGCCGCATCTAACAGGTAATTGGTATTGTTCGCAATCGGTTTTAAGTGATCAAAACTTTCGAAAACAAACTCATGTTCCTTGTTATAAAGCGAAAGCGTGGCTACATACGAGGAAAGCAGGTGACTTAAAGAGGTAAACTGGTGTACTTCTTTAATGAACAGCTGTTTGCTCTTCGGCTCAGAAAACATCCGCTGGAACAGCGAAGCCAGATTGGCGGTACTTACATATACTTCTTTACGTGCCAGTTTGTATTCTGTACGGTTGTAGCTTTTTTCAAAATACAATTTAATCACCTGGTCATAATAATCCTTATTGGCTTTTAAAATATCGATCATGGCCTCTTTCAGGTTTTCGTATTCCCAGGTAGGGAAGAGCGAGTAACTGGCCAGCAGCGCAATGCCCGAGCCGATAAACGTATCGTAAATCCTTTCCCTGGCCAAAGCAATAGATCCCATTCCTAAAAAATCGAAGAGAATGAGGATATAGGGCGTCATGAAAAGTACGCTTACTACGTAATTCTTACGCTGAAAACTGTAACAGCCAATCATGCAAATCAGCAAAATTACAAATAAGGTATTTCTGTCGTGGATATAGGTAAGCACACCCATCCCCACAAATGCACCCACGGTTGTACCGATTAAACGCTGATAATTGCGCTCTTTGGTTAAACTAAAGCCAGGTTTCGAAATTACCAGGATGGTGAGTAAAATCCAGTAACTGTGCGAGAAATTCAAGGCCAGCGATACCACAAAGCCCAGCAACATCACTACGGTAACGCGTAGCGAATGTCTGAAAGTGGAAGAACTGTAAGTTAAGTTTTCGGTAAAGAGTTTAAAATCGAACTTCTGGCGCGTAATAAACTTTTCTGTATCTACCTCTGCCTGGCGGATATCTTTGCTATTCCTGATTTTAAAATAACTGAAAATAGTTTTAACACGCGAAAGAATATTTTCGATGTTCACCTCAATGTTTTTCAGCGCAATAATTCCAAGTGTATTGTATTCCTGGTTTTGGTTATTTTTTTCGAGGTTATTGATTTTGATTTTTAAACGCTCTATTTCAATGAGCAGCCGTTTAGAAACAACTGGTGTACCACCGCTTTTCAGCGCAAAAGCAATGTCATCTAAAGCATAAGAAATCCGTTTAATGGCCATTTCATAATCAGACAGGATTCCAGCTTTATCAAACTGATCGTGCAGCTGCTGATAGTTGTAATAAGTAGACATTACCTGCTCAAAAAGATCGACCATATCTACAAAAACCAATAACAGGAAGCGGCCTTCGGGTGTCGAATCACGAACAATCTCGCGCGTTCTGAAAAGCAATTCCCTAACGGCATCCTGTTTTTCATGCACCGATACCTGTAGCTGTAGCAGATCGGCGTAGGTTTTTTCGTAATTGTTGTTCTGGTGGTAAAATTTGGCTTTTTCCCTTAAAAATTCGGCTACTTCTAAAATCGAATCGCTTAACGATTGTTGCACCAGCCTGAAGGGACGGAGGCGGTAAACAAAATAGCTTAAACCGGTATACCATAAGCTACCTGACAGAACGAGTGCTGAGTGGAGCAATACTTCCTGCCAGGGCCTGATATCGTCGATGCTGAGTACCATGATTAGCAACACTGCGGTACCAACCGAGGCTGCCCTGAGACCATAGATGTAAAACATCGAAAATATAAAACTCGATACAGCCAGTAAAAAGCCAATAAAGTAATGGTTTTTGTTGGTGAGGCCGGTAATAATAGAAAAAGTGAAAATCAGTGCCGTGGTAATAAACATGGCATTTCTCCGGTGTACCATTGGCCCCGGACTATCTACCACACTTACACATAAAGCGCCGAGCGATAAGGTCATGCCGTATTTAAGCATGCCAAACTGTGCAAATATTAAAGAGGGTAGCAGTACACCAATGGTAATGCGCAGGCCGTCGGCAAAATACGTACTCAATAAAAAGTCTTGAATATTTCGGATGGGTTGCCTGATCTGCATATTACAAAAATAACATAATAGCCATTCTTTTTGTTGAGATTGAAATTAAGTTTTTTGTTTTTTTAGCATTTTACGCCGAAAAACAGCAAGCCGCTGATTGTGAGTTGAATACATTTTGTGTATAAGTGAAAAACGGGACAATGTTAATAAACTTAAAATAAGTGCATTTTTAGCATTAAAAACAGGTTTTTCAATGGTTTAAATTGTTGATAACCAGTTTATTTAGGTTGAAAACTTTGTTTATAAAAATCATTATTTTTTCTTGACAGAGAATGCTTTTACACCTAAATTAGATCATATCAAATACGAAGTACTTTGAATTCTGATAAAACAATCCAAAAGAAATAAAGAACCGAGAGGTGACAGATTTCGGATAGTTTACAAGGATAACGGTTAGTTTCAGAAAGGGTTAAACCGAGTAAGAATATATATCGCCATCGCGAGATTGGCCGATAAGAAAACCGCACAGGCCTAACAGAGATTATTGAAAGCTAAGAAGTTTACGGACAGAAGAGCTGGAAATAAATTTTCACGAATCGTAAAAGTTGCAAAACCTAACGATAACGGAAAAATCAAGGTAACAAGAATTAGATGCTTTAAAATACAGCTATGGTTGTTTTTAAAGTTAAAAACGGGGAACTTAATCGAAAGAAGAAAGTCCCCGTTTTGCTTTTTATGATATTCTAACTGCCTGCTATTGGGCATCCTCAAATCACCAGCCATACATTTCTTCTTGCCTGAAAACTACTTGTTAGGATCGGATCTTCAGAAAAAAATAATGGTATTTCGATATTAACCTGTAACTTGGTGCCAACCAAATAAATGTAATACAATGCCACATCCCTGAAATCGTGGCCCGCTTAAAAGATTTAATGACTATATTTTTTCAAAAGTGCCTTAATGCAAGAACTTCAAGTTCAGTAGGGGGAAAGAACTGCTGTAAAATTTATTATGGACAAGCATAATTTTCCCGACGATAAGAGCACCCTCCATACGCTGTGGTGGGAGGCCATGTGCATGGGGGAGAAAGACGCTTTTCTAAATCTGTACAAAGGTCTTTACCGGAGTTTAGCCGGATTCGGTTTGCGGGTTTACGGCGATTCTGAAATGGTTACCGATACATTGAACCAGGTGTTTCTCGAACTTTGGGAGAAACACGATAAGCTTCCAAGGGTAGAGCAGGTTGAATCTTATCTCCGCACCATTTTAAAAAGGAAAATTTTAAAACGCATCGCGCAGGAGCAACGTTTGAATAAAGCCATTTCGGTAATTGTGACCGAAGATGAGGCTTTGCTGGAAATGCCTTATGAAGAGTTAATCGTTAAAATCCAATCAGATGAGCTGGTTAAAAACAGTTTACTTGCTGCCCTCGAAAAGTTAACCCCTCAGCAACGGAAATTAATTCAATTGCGCTTTTATGATGGTTTGAGTTATGAAGATGTGGCTAAGAGAACACAATTAACCGTTAGAACAGCCTATAATACCATTTATAGTGCATTAAAATTTTTGCGCACCCAGCTTAAATTTTAGCCTTTCCAGTCCATTCCGGGCACATTTGTAAAATAAATTAAAAAAAAGTAAAAAATACTTGGTAAAAAAATCACCTTCTGAGCACTGGTATTAAAAAGCCCGTTCCATGGTTGATGAATATAAGTACCCTGAAGATTTTTTAATGGATGATACCTTTAAGCAATATTGCGAAGGTAGTAACCAAAAATGTGTGGTTTTCTGGGAGGAATGGATTAATAAACATCCTGAAAAACATAAAACGGTTTTCGCGGCAAAAAAAATGTACCAGCTTTTAAGTGGTAATTTAAAGCCTGTTAATCAACAGATAGATTACCTCTCAGCGCAGCTAAACCCGGTAGCCAAAGTTAAAAGATTCAGCGCTGTACATTACACCATTGCGGCATCGGTATTAATCCTGTTTTTGGCGGGATTGATGTACCTGATTTATGAGCGCCCGAACAAGGCCGTTCACTATGCCGGAAATTTTGTTGCCAAAAGAGGAGAGAAGAAGAAAATTACTTTACCCGATGGTACTTTGGTATACCTTAATGCCGACAGTAAAATTGAACTGGGAGAACATTTTAACCAAAAGGACAGAAATGTTAAACTAATGGGCGAAGCTTATTTTGATGTAAAACACGATGCTGGCAAACCTTTCTTTGTACGAACCAAAGATTTTAAAATCAGCGTTTTGGGCACTGCATTTAATGTAAAGAGTTATGCCAACGAGGATGAATCGGCGGCAACCCTTGTACGGGGAACCATTAAACTCGAAGATAATACCGGCTTAAACAAAAACACCATTATCCTTAAAGCTGGTCAGAAAATTACTTATCACACGCAAAAAGCCCAGACAGATCCGGGCCTTTCTGCTACTGATGAGGCAGAAAGATTACCTAAAATTGAAGTCAATAACCTTACCGTAATAGACAAAGAGGTAGTAGAATCGGCATGGACAAATAACAATCTCATTTTTGCGAACGAAAATTTTGAAGCTATTAAAGTGCGGCTTGAACGCTGGTTTAATGTAATTATCGAACTTAAAGATAAAGAAGTAGCGAATTATGTTTACACTGCCAACTTTAAAAATGAAGACATCCTAACTGTATTGCACAATTTGCAACAAGTAAAACAATTTAAGTTTAAAAAGAAAGGAGAGCACATTACGATAACCAAATAAACAAACTAACCAAAATAAACCTGTATCGAAAAGAAAAAGGGGAAGTGCTCGAACACATTCCCCAATTAACTTTTTTGATCTTTTTTCTAATCTGGGGTTCCTCACTGGAAATGCGTAGCCCCAAATAAACCAATCAAAAAACAAAAATATGATTAAAATTTACATTAGTCAAGCCTCACCATGGCTCAGGCTCCTTTCTAAAGTCATCATCCAAATGAAGATTGCATTCTTATTAGTCTTTATTACCTGCCTAAATGTTTCTGCAAAGGTTTTTTCACAAGAAAAACTCACGCTCGATCTTAAAAACATCAAGCTCGAAAAAGCCTTACAAACCATTGAAAAACAAAGTGGTTATCGTTTTGTATATAGTCCTACTGAAGGCCCTTTTAATAAGGTTATCAGCATCAAAACCAATCAGGCTTCGCTTGAAGAGGTGATGCGTACCTTACTTTCGGGCACTGCGCTCAACTTTTCTGTCCAGCAGAATAACCTCATTACCATTTTGAAAGATGAAATGGTTAATCAGGAAGTTATTGTAAAAGGCCTTGTTAAAGATAGTACAGGTGTTGGGCTGCCCGGAGTTACCATTACGGTAAAAGGCGTAAAGGGAATCGGTACATCTACTGATGGCGAAGGTAAGTTCAGCCTTTCGGTACCTGATAATGCTACCCTTGTTTTTTCGCTTATCGGTTACGAAACCGTTGAAAGAAAAGCTACAGGCTCATTAACGGTAATTTTGAAAGCATTAGATAACAACCTGGATGAAGTAGTGGTACAGGCTTATGGTAAAACCACCAAACGCAAAACCACCAGTGCTATTTCTACCCTGGATATGGGTAACGTAGCGGCTTTACCCGTGCAGTCTATAAATGATGCAGTTGCGGGTAGGTTACCTGGCGTAATAGTAACGGCAGGTAGTGGAGCACCGGGTGCGAAAAGCAGCATCTCTATCCGTGGGCAGAATCCTATTTTTGTAATCGATAATATTGTTCGTTCGGCTAACGATTTTGCAAACTTAAATCCGAACGATATCGAAAGTTATTCGATATTAAAAGATGCGGGAGCTACAGCACTGTATGGAAATCAGGGGGCAAACGGAGTAATTCTGGTGACGACAAAACGCGGTAGTGAAGGAAAAATAAATATTGATTACGCTTACAATCAGATCTTCTCGCAGCCAACATTATTCCCTGAAAAAATCAGCTCATACGATCAGGCGGTTGCTTTAAACAGGTTATATGCCGATGAGGGCAGAAGCCCGTTCAGATCGGCTGCAGATTTGGAGAAATTACGTACCGGATCTGATCCTTTTAATTTCCCCAATACCGATTGGCAGGCACTGACCATGAAGAATTTCGCACCTGAAATGCGACATGACCTTTCAGTAACCTCGGGTACCAAAAAGTTAACTTACTATGCTGGCCTTTCGTACTACGACCAGGGAAGTATTTTAAGAACCGACCAGAATTATAACAAGCGTACAACTTATCGTTTAAATACCACCAGTCAATTCGATCAGCTAAATCTTAAAGTAAATGCCGGATTGGATGGTTTTATCGAAAGTAATGTTACGCCTGGAGTTGGATATGGAAGCATTTACAGCCACATCCAGAACAGGGGCTCAGCACAACTGGCTGTAAACGAATTTGGCCTGCCTACCACACAGCCAGATAATCCTGTTCGTGAGCTTGATCCACAATCGGGATACAACAGGCAGCTTGCAAAAATTTTAAATACCAACCTGGGGCTTGAATATACTGCACACTTTTTAGAAGGTTTAAAGTTTAAGGTAAACGGTACCTATACCACTTACAACAATGTAAGCAAAAACTGGAATTACCTTGCGCCGGCTTACAATCTGAACAGTACCACTCCAATATACGGTAATCCGCCCAGTTTAACTGTAGGTCAGGGCCAGGGCAGCACTTTAACCTTACAGGGATATGTGCTTTACAGCAAAACCTTTGGCGATCATAGTATTGATTTTACCGGAGTGGTTGAGCACCAGCAAGATGAAGCTTCTAACATTTCGGGCAACCGGAAAAATTACCAGATTATTTTTGACCAGCTGATTGCCGGGCCAGCGCTCGACCAATCGGTAAGTGGTGGGGAAACAGAAGCTGCCAGAGCGGCTTTACTTGGTAGGTTAACGTATAGCTATAAGTCGAGGTATTCTATAGAAGGATCGATTAGGAGGGATGGAGATTATCTGTTTGTTCCTGGCCGTCAGTGGGGTACATTTTACGCTGTTTCTGGTAACTACATTATTTCTGAAGAGAAATTTATGAAATCGCTGAAAGACAGACATATTCTTGATTTTTTAAAACTGAGAGGTTCTTATGGTGTGCTGGGCGATAAGACCGGCGTAGGCGCATTTGGTTATGTACCATCGTACAGCATTAACCCAACAGCTTATGTGGTAAACGGCAATCTGGTACAAGGCACATCCGAACCGGGAAGTTTACCAAATAGTACCTATTCCTGGCAAACCATTGGTAGCAGGGATTTAGCATTGGAGTTTGGAACCCTGAATAACCGGTTAAGCGGTACCTTCGATTATTATTACACCCGTAGAACAGGTTTCGTTACCGGCGATCCTCGTTTCTCGTCAACATTGGGTATCGGCTTGCCACAAATTAACTTTACCGAAGGTGCTTTACGTACCGAGGGTTACGATTTTAACCTCAACTGGGCGACCAATATAGGTAAGTTTACCTACAAAATCGGCCTTAATTTTACCCGTTACAACTCGTTATGGGAACGAAATCCTGGCGACGACGATGCCACCTTAAAAAATCCTTACACCCGTACTACCAATACTAGCGGAGGCTTTTTACAAACAGGTTATTATAATTCTGGCTTCTATACTTCAAATAGTCAGTTGCTAAACGGCGCCCGCCGTATCAGCTCAACCAATGTGGTGGCTGGCGATTTAAGGTATCAGGATCTTAATGGCGATGGACAGATTAACGGCGATGATTTTAGAAGAATCGGAAGCAATACTTTTCCACGCACCAATTATGGCGTAACCATCGATTTGGGATATAAAGGATTTACATTTAATGCAGTAGTACAGGGTGCTGGTAATCGCGACCGTTATTTAGGAAATGCAGTACAAGGTGGCGATCCGCAAAATCCTTTGGCTTATGGTTTTCAGCTCGATTACTGGCGACCAGATAATACCGATGCACTTTTTCCAAGAGCAGTGAGTGCAACAACTGTAAATGGCGGAAATAATTTTACAGGAAGTGATTTCTGGCTGGTTAAATCAAAATATGTGCGCTTAAAATATGTACAGTTTGGTTACGATTTTAAAGAAAGCGTACTTAAAAAATCACCATTTCAGCAACTGCGTTTGTTTGTTTCAGGCACTAACCTGTTAACCTCATCAAACAGTACCGACTATTTTATCGATCCGGAATCGAATACCAACAATTACGATTATCCGATCCAGCGCACGTTTGCAATAGGTTTAAATGTAGGTTTCTAATCATTAAAGTCATGAAAAAAATTATAATAACAATTTGGGTTTGTGCCGTTATGCTGGCTTTAAACTCTTGTAAGAAGGTATTAGATGCCGATCCACTTAGTCTGATTAGTCCGGATGTGGTTTGGAGCAGTAAAGCCAATGCCGAAACTTTTGTTTTTGCAACTTATGGTATCATGGATGCCTATAATTCAGGTCTTAAAGGTGCCGAAGATATATACTCTGCCAATATTTTAGGAGCTTATGGTAACGGCGATAATGCCTTTACCGTTTTTTCGGAAACATTGACCAACAGAAATGACTATGGTTTTAATAACTGGGGTTCGGTACGTCGTTGCAACGTAATTATTAAGAATGTAAGCGAATCGGCAGGTATAGCAGATGCAGATAAAAAAGCACTTATTGCAGAAGCGAAGTTTTTAAGGGCGATGTCTTACTATAACATCGCCAGAAGAACCGGCCGTATTGCCTGGATAGATAAGGTATTGACTGAAAACGACGATCTTAAAGTGCCAAGTACAGCCAATCCTACCGAAAGTTATAATTTCATTATTAAAGACCTGGAAGATGCTGTAGCCGATTTACCAACCACGAAAATTACCGGCAGAACCAATAAATATGTGGCAGCAGCATTTTTAAGTGAAGTATGTTTGCAGGCCCTGGCCTACAAAAACTATCCGGCGGCACCAAATGTTGCAACAAACGATCCTTTACTGGATAAAATTATTACCAATGCACAACTGGTAATCAGTGGTGGTTATGCGCTGGAAGCCGATTATGAGGGTATGTTTAACGAAACCAAAAGTACCTCAAATGAGATCATCTTTGCCATTTACAAAAAGGCAATCAATACCTCCTTATCGAGTACACCAATGCAGCACCAGTTGCCTAACATTAAACCCGAAACTATTATTCAGTTTAGTGGTACGCCCTTATTTAATAAACCGGTACCATTTGAGGTTTGGCCTGAAAATTTCCCTGCGCAGAACTTTACCGACGATTATTTAACGGTTGATAAAGCCGATCCAAATAAAGTGGTGGCCTGGAACCAGACTTCGCAATACCTTAATGCGGTTGATGAAAGTGTAAACGTAGTAGCACCCTTTGCTAAATCGGGCTTTCCTGATGATAAAACGGCTAAGCTAAACAATGATATTGTGGTTAAAATGGGCCGTATTAAACCTGGGAGTACAGAAACCATGTGGACTTTAACCAACGAAAACCGTGATGCGAGGTGGAAAGCTTCTATCATCAGCGATTCGACCCGTTTTTATGGCGAATTGTTTACCACCGGTTTAAAAGGTAACTCGGGCAGGTTTTTAGGTACCATTAATGGTGGTGGCTACGATTGTACGTTAAGTAATATGTATTGGCGCAAAGGTTTGTATACCAATGTAAGTCCATCTTATTTAAATAGTGTAAGTACCGATTATCATTTTGTTTGCATGCGTTTAGGTCGGGTGTATTTAAACCTGGCCGAAGCTTATTTATTAAAAGGAGATTTAACCAGTGCCTTATTAAACCTGAATAAAACCAGAACTTTTCATGGAAAACTTCCGGCTTCAGCGGCAGGTACACTTGCTGCTGCCTGGAAAGATTATAGAATAGAAAGAAGGGTTGAACTGGCAGAAGAAAATGATCATTATTACAGTTTATTGCGTTGGGGCAGATTTGGTGGTGATGCAAATGATGGTATAGCGCCTGGTGGTACCATTAAAGAGTTAACAGAGCCCATGCGTGTAATGGACATATCAAAAGACCGCAAATCTTTTTCTATTGTAACCGGGCCATTTGGCCGGCAGTACAACGACCGCAAATTTGATGCTTCCAGAAGATATCTTTTCCCAATACCGCAAAACTTAATCGATAACAATCCAAAATTCGGTCCGCAAAACCCAGGATGGTAACCCTTAATCAATCAAATCATGAAATTTAAAATAAAACACATATCCTTCCTGATGATGCTCGCATCGTTGGCTTTGTTTTCCTCTTGCTTAAAAAAGGATTTGAAGGATTATCCCCTGTACGACACCAATGAAATTACATTGGTTAATGCCGAACACCGCTTTAATGGTTCGGCTACTATGAATGGACAACCCATCGTAGCCTATCAGAAATTAAATGTAACCCAAACGGTTGATAAAACAAATGCTGCTATTAATGTAGTCATATCGGTGCCTGCCGCCAGTGGCCAGTTTACAGCTGTAGAGAAAGCAAAGGTTGTACAAAGCAATTTGTGGTTTTATCTCAATATATCTACAGCAGCAAGCATTTCACCAACAGGAGGAACGCCTGCACTCGGCGACCCTACAGATGCCACGAAACCACTTAAATATGTGGTAACTGCAGCGAATGGTGCCAGCAGGGTATGGACCATTAATATAACCTCATTTACAAATAATTAGGAGTTAGTTGGTTTAGTTTGGAGCCGTTAAAATTTTTAACGGCTCTTTTTTCACACACACACACACACATTTGAAATTAATTAAGATGATTAAGGTAAAAATACTTTTATCGGGACTGTTCGTATTTTTAATATCGGTTTTACAAGCCCAGGTTTATCAGATTGATATTAAAAACAAACCTGCGCCTGAAAGGAACCCTATTCCCATGTCGGGAATAAACCCTGCAGGCACCCGGTTGGGCGTAAACAGTCAATACTTCACTAAAAATAATCAGCCCTGGTTTCCGATGATGGGCGAATTACATTATAATCGTGTAAGGCCCGAAGATTGGGAAACAGAAATTTTAAAGATGAAAAGCTGCGGTTTGTCTATTGTGGCTACCTACGTTTTCTGGAACGAACATGAAAGAGAGAAAGGCGTATGGGACTGGAAAGGAAACCGCAATCTTCATCAATTTATTCAGCTTTGCCAGAAATATGGCCTCTATGTGTGGCTGCGGATCGGCCCCTGGAGTCATGGCGAACAGTTAAACGGCGGTTTTCCCGATTGGATACAAAGCCTGAAAGGGCACCGTAGCAACGATCCCGAATACCTGAAAGCATCAGCGATTTTGTTTAATCAGATCGCGCAGCAAACCAAAAGCTTGTTTTTTACAGAAGGTGGGCCAATTATTGGCATTCAGCTAGAAAATGAATATGCCAGCGGGCAGGCTGCACACATTAGCACGTTGAAAGCAATGGCCCAAAAAGTACAAATTAATCCGGTTTACTGGAGTGTAACCGCTAATACAGTATTCGATGATAACAAAATGGAAGTCATTCCTTTACAAGGTTCTTATGCTTACAGGGGGTGGGAAAGGGCTGGAGGAGTGGCTACAAAAGACTTTCTGTATGGTAACGACCAATGGATCATGACGGATGCACTGGGCAAAGTTTTTTACGATGTAAATAAATTTCCAAGAGGATTATGCGAACAGGGTGCCGGCAGCCAAATGACCTACCGCAACCGCTTTGTAGTTGCACCAGAAGTAATAGCGGCACATTTGCAGAACCAGATTGGCCGGGGGATGAATCTGGTGGGGTATTACATGTTTCATGGTGGTACACAAACACCTGGTTTAAAAGAACCTGGTCATCCTGAAAGTTACGATTTTCAGGCACCGATTGATGAATTTGGTTTGCTAAGACCTTCGTATAAGCAATTAAAAGTACTGCATACTTTTGTTAACGATTTCGGGGCCGAATTGGCACCCATGCAGGTTTACGAGCCCGAAAAACCGGTGCGCGACGAGAAAAATACCGCCGATTTAAGGTATGTAGCCAGGGCAAAGGGTAACAGTGGCTTTTTGTTTTTAGGCAACACACAGGTACGTATCTCCATGCCCGACAAAACGGTTTCGATGCAGGTTAATCTGCCCGAAGAAACCATTCATTTCCCATCACTATTACTTAAGGGAGAAACCACAGCAATTTTACCTTTCAATTTAAAAGCGGGTTCGGCTTTAATTAAATATGCCACTGCGCAGCCTTTCGCTAAACTCATAAATGGTAAAAATATTACCTTATTTTTTAAGTGTTTGAATAGCGTAAACCCTCAGTTGGCACTCGATAGCCGTACGCTAAAAAGTAAAGATATTGCTGGTTGGAAAGTCAGCCAAAACGGTAATCAGTTACAATTGGTTTCCGGTAGCCGTACCGATTGCAGCTTTAACGATATAGACGGAAACCACATCAAAGTAGTATTTATTACCGCCACGCAGGCTGAAAATGCCTGGAGAACAAAATTGAAAGGACAGGATGCGCTTTTAATTACCGAGGCCGATGTTGTAATGCAAAAAGACCAGCTTAACCTGAAACAATTAAACAAACCTGCGTTCGATATAATGGTTTACCCCAAAGGCTTGAAGACTTTTAGTGCAGTAGCAACAAAGACTACAAGCACACTTTTCGATACCTATCATTGGCAGTCACCAGCATATAATCCGCAAATAGCGATGAAATTCCCAACCAATAAAATAGCTGACGTGATCCTGAACCCTGCACTACCTAAAAATGTAAACGATGTGATCTTAAATGTAAATTACCTGGGGAATGCCTGCGATCTGATTCAGCAAGGGACGATCAAAACCGATAACTTATTTAATGGACAAACCTGGCAAATCAGTCTCAAAAGGTTTTGGGAAGATGGCAACTTAAGCCTTAATTTAAAAGATTGGGACGATAAAACTACAGGTGTACCAGCCGATGTAGTGCAGGAAATTAAAACCAAAGGACCAAGATTTATTTCAGTTAAAGCTGTTCCACAGTATCAAACCATTATAGATTTGAAAAATTAACCGAATATACCGCTGCTTTTGAACGATAAAAAAGATGAATAGAGCAGCATTATTAATTGGTTAAAGCTATATTTATAACCACACAATGAAAAAATATATCACCCTCTTACTATGGTGTATGGGCTACCAGCTTTACGCGCAAACCATTGATGTTACCCAATTTGGTGCCCGGCCCAACAGTTTTGCCGACGCTACTGGCAGTGTGCAAAAAGCAATCGAAAAAGCAAAAGGCCAAACTAATACCGTATTGAATTTCCCAAAGGGGAGATACGATTTCTGGCCCGACAGTGCTGCGGAAACCCATTATTATATTTCAAACAGCTCTTCGGAAGTAGAATTTCCGGTTAAAAAGCAAAGAGTTGGCTTATACCTTAAAGATTTAAAAAATGTTACTATAGAAGGCAATGGCTCAGTTTTCGTTTTTCACGGTAAAATGATTACCTGGGTAATTGATGGGAGCGAAAATATGCGCATTCAAAATCTCTCGGTTAATTACGAGAGGCCAGGCATGTCGGAAATGACTTTGGAGGAAATTACCCCAACTTCGGTTACCGCTAAAGTGCATCCCGATAGTAAATTCGCCATTATTAACGGCCAGTTGGAGTGGTATGGCGAAAAATGGATTACCAAAAACCATCATGCCGTGTTGGTGACGCCAAACGCTGGCACTTTATTTTACAGTAACTGGGATGTTTTTGCCAAAAGCAAGGCCGAACAGATTGCGCCATACACGGTGAAATTTACCGGTAATTTTACGAGGTTTAAAGCCCAGGCAGGAGATGTGCTGACGATTAGAGACCGTTACCGCGATTACGTGGGAGCGTTTAATAACCGGTCTAAAAATATCAGTTTACAAAACGTTAATATGTATTCGATGCATGGTTTAGGCATCGTATCGCAATTTTGCGAAAACCTGCATTACGATAATGTTGCTGTAGCACCAGAGCCGGGGAGTGGTCGTGTGATTGCTTCATCGGCCGATGGCATGCACTTTTCGGGTTGTAAAGGCCAGATTACGCTAAATAATTGCCGGTATAACGGCATGCACGATGATCCGGTTAATGTGCATGGCACGCATTTAAAAGTAAGTGAAATGGTATCGCCCAATACCTTAAAACTAAAATTTATGCACCACCAGACTTATGGCTTCAATGCTTTTATACCTGGTGATACCGTAGCCTACGTACACAGTGCTGCGCTCCAGATTTTTGCTCAAGGGATAATTAAAACCGCTAAATTAATCTCTGAACGCGAAATGCTGGTTGAGCTCGAAAAACCTTTTCCTGCAGAATTGAAAGTGGGCGATGCTTTAGAAAATGTAACCTGGACACCAGCCGTAAAAATTACAAATTGCAGGTTTGAAGGTACCATTTCGCGCGGAACGCTGATTACGACACGGCGCAAGGTACTCATCGAAAACAATGTCTATTACCGTACCGGTATGCATGCTATCCTGATCGAAAATGATGCCATGGGCTGGTACGAATCGGGTCCGGTAGCTGATGTTACCATCCGCAATAACCAGTTTATAGAATGCGGTTTTAATAGCGGATCGGATAATTACGCCATTAAAATCAATCCCGAAAACATCGAATGGGTTAAAAATTATTATGTGCACCGCAACATCAGGATCGAAAATAATACTTTCAGGCAGTACGACTACCCGGTTTTATCGGCAAAAAGTACAAAAGGACTGAGCTTTATTAATAACAAGATAGAAAAATCTGATTTTATGCCAGCCGGTAAAGTACGTGCGGCGCTAAATTTTTGGGGTTGTAGCGGCGTACTAATTAAAGGAAACCAGTTTGGCAACGAAAAACCAACAATACAATTGAAAGATATGGTTAAGGCAGATATCAAATCTGATATTCAGTTTGAAATCCCCGTAAATCCAGAATTAAGTAAGCATGATAATTAAGTTTAAGATTTTGCTAAAACAATTGACGATTAACGCCTTGTTTTTATTTAATTTACGCCTAAATCCTACAGACTAACCAAATGAAAATGAGATTTTTATTGATTTTACTATGTGCCATTGTGAGCTTAAGCGTTAATGCGCAAAATAATGCCCTCAAACTTTGGTATACCAAACCGGCAACCCAGTTTGAAGAAGCTTTACCCCTTGGTAACGGTCGCTTAGGGGCGATGGTTTATGGTGGTATTGCCAAAGAGCGGATTTCCCTCAATGAGGCAACATTATGGTCGGGTGGACCGATTGATGCTTCGAAAATAAATCCCAATGCTAAAAATTACCTGACTCCGGTAAGAGAAGCATTGTTTGCCGAAGATTACAAAAAGGCCGATTCGCTGGCACATTTTATGCAGGGACCATACTCTGAAGCTTTTATGCCCCTGGGCAACCTGTTTTTTAATTTTGCCAACACCGGCCAGGTATCCAATTACAGGAGGGAACTCGATATTCAGAACGCGGTGTCGAAAGTTAGTTATCAGGCGAATCAGACTACCTATACACGCGAATCTTTTGCCTCGCATCCGCAACAGCTTATTATTTTCAGGCTAACCGCTTCCGGTAAAGATAAACTTAATTTCACCTGTAATTTCGATAGTAAACTATTGGCCAAAAGTTTGGTTAAACAAGGTATGCTGTTGCTTAAAGGCTGGGCTCCGGTGCACACCGAACCCAATTATCGCGGCAACATTGCCAATGCTGTAGTAAACGATACCGTAAATGCCATGCGCTTTGTTTCGATGCTAAAAGTATTAAAAACCGATGGCAAGCAGCTTTTGAAAGATAGTACTTTAAGCATTAAAGGCGCAACAGAAGTAGTGCTGGCACTGTCAATGGCTACCAGTTACAATGGAATTGACAAGAACCCGGGTACAGCAGGCAAAGCCGAAAATGCGATAGCTGCTGCTTACCTTAAGAATGTGGCAAACCGCAATTATGAAAGCTTGAAAACTGCCCACCAGGTCGATTTCAGGAAATATTTTGACCGGGTATCTTTACAACTTGGTGATACCGAAAATGAAAAATTAAATACTATAGACCGCCTCAACCGTTTTGCCTCTGGTAAAACCGACAACAGTTTAATTGCCTTATTTTATCAGTACAGTCGGTATTTATTAATCAGTTCATCGCGCATGGGGGGATTGCCAGCTAATTTACAGGGCATCTGGAATGAATCGGTACGGCCACCATGGAGCAGCAATTATACCACCAATATTAATGCTCAAATGAATTATTGGGGAGCCGAGGCAGCTAATTTACCCGAAATGCACCAGCCTTTGTTAGATTTTATTGATCGCCTGGCCGCTCCGGGTGCCATTACGGCTAAGAATTTTTATAATGCCGGGGGCTGGGTATGTCACCACAACAGCAGTATGTGGGCCATGACTAATCCGGTAGGTGATAGTGGCGAGGGCGATCCTTGCTGGGCCAACTGGCCAATGGGTGGCACCTGGTTAAGCACCCATTTGTGGGAGCATTATGCTTTTACCCGCGATCAGAATTTCTTAAAACAACAGGCTTATCCTTTGATAAAAGGTTCGGTGCAGTTTTGCCTCGATTTTTTAACCGCCGATAAAAAAGGCTATCTGGTAACGGCACCTTCAACTTCGCCCGAGAACGTTTACATCACCGATAAAGGCTATGCGGGGCAGACTTTGTATGGCAGTACCGCCGATATGGCCATGATCAGGGAGTTATTTACCGATTATCTTAAAACGGCTGAAATATTAAAAGTAGATGAAGCCATGCAAATCAAAGTGAAGCAGGCTATGGCTAAACTTTATCCTTATCAGGTCGGTAAAAAAGGAAACCTCCAGGAATGGTACCATGACTGGGAAGATCGCGAACCGCATCACAGGCATTTATCGCACCTGTTTTCTGCTTATCCGGGTTACAGTATTACCACTTCCGAAACACCAAAACTAGCCGATGCGGTACGTAAATCGCTCGAATTACGTACAAACGAAGGTACAGGCTGGGCCATCACCTGGCGGATTAACTTATGGGCCAGGATGCAAAATGCGGAGCGCGCTTACGATGCCGTGAAAAAACTGATGCGTTTTGTAGGTAAAGATGCAGCCATTAAATATGGCGGCGGTGGTATTTATGCCAATTTGTTTGGCGCACATCCACCTTTTCAGATTGACGGAAACTTTGGCGGTGGAGCAGGTATAGCCGAAATGCTCTTGCAAAGCCATCAGAACTACGTCGAATTATTGCCCGCATTGCCTGTTGAATGGAAAATGGGTGCTGTTAAAGGTTTTGTAGCCAGAGGTAATTTTGTGGTTGATATGACCTGGAAAGATGGGAAATTAACAGGTGCCACTATCCTTTCCCGCAAAGGTGGCAGCTGCAAACTGATGTATAATGGTAAAATAAAGGAGATGAATACTGTAGCCAATAAAAGCTATACGGTGAAATTTGACTAGTAACTGGTCGGTTCGGACAGTAATCAGTAGAGGAAGATGATGATGTAAAGCTGGTCGGTGGGGACACCGACCAGTAGACTATTTCACATCGTCCTATCGGCTGGTTGTCCTCACCGGTGGAATAAAAGCTGGTCGGTGGGGACACCAATCCTATTAACTTAAGCTATTTATATGTTTGGTGAAGCCTGTTTTTCCTTTTTTTAAATGTTATCCTGACAAAGCTTCTATCTGGTTTTATTGGGATTTTAGAAGATGCTATAAGTGAATTATCTGCCAGGGGTCTACTGTATTTAGTATTTGTATAATTACTTTTCTTACAAACCTGAAAGCATTTTGCCAATTGTATTTATATTTTACCTTTCTTTTTTTGTTCGTGTCAATTTCCTTCTGAGCCTGGGCGCCTAATAAAGCAACCAGGTTCATCATAAATACGTGCGCTTCAAATTCCTGGAATATCCCATCTGGTTTTCGAGCACCAAACTGTTCAAGTTTCATCTTTGGCTTTAGTTTTTTAAAACCTTCTTCCACAGGCCATCTTAACATATAGAGTGCTTTCATATTTTCTTGGCATACCCTGTTTATATCCAGTAGCGAAGATACAAGTACTTCTATTTCCCCATTTTTTAGTTTGATTTTGGTAACCCGGACTTTAATTTTTTCAGTGTCTAATCCATATTTTAAGCAAGACTCTTTTTCATTTTTACTTGGTTCCCATTCTGTTATAAATCATTTTGAGTCTGTAGGGATATCCGTTTTGCAAAGAAGGACTGCGAACTCTTTATCCGGATGCAGAAATCCCGATTTAGTGTGCAGAGATTTTTGCAGATATGGAAATATCCGAAACAGCGGTCTAAAATAATTATAGATTTACAGGATGGCAGTTCTTCAACGCATTCATTAAAAAGCATTTTTTCTGTATGCTCCATCTTTGATATCCGATATGAAAGAATTGATCCATTAAAAACATCATAAAACATAAAAATCTGCGCCAGGCAACTCTTAATACTATTCCCTTTTTCTGAATAGACCCCAAAAAAATCTTTAACCTGCGCTGAAGGTGGTAGACCAACGGTAGAACCATCGCCTGCAATCAATCGATATCCACTCCAAAACTTCGGTGGATTCTCTCCATGATAATCTGTTAGTATTTTGTTCAGGTCCTTGAAAAATGATAGAGATATTTTATACCGGGCCTTGCAAAAGGCTGCCCCAGTTACAGCTTTTAACGATAAACCAGGCAGAATTATAGCAATGTTATATTCTACGGATTCTTTAAAAAGATTCAATATGGTAGAAACAACTACGGGAAAACATAAACTTCGTTTACGGGTAAAAAAGATTGGTTCTTTAATGTATTGAGAAAAGCTATTTTTATCCTGAATGAAGTCAAATGTTTTTTTTAGGAGCCACTTTATGTTGCTCCCCAATTTGGTTCAAAGAAATTATACTCATTTCAATCTTATTGTTTAATAACTAAATATCGTTATAAATATTTGAATATCAAATATTTATGACGATAAGTTAATAGCATTGGTGGGGACACCAACCAGTAGATTGTCTTATTATCGGTTGGTGTCATCACCAACCGAAACTGTTATCAATCGGTTTTTAACTCAAAAGGCATTCTTCTGAACCGCGTTCCGCTGGCAGCAAAAATGGCATTGGCAAGGGCAGGAGCAAAGGGAGGTAAGCCCGGTTCTCCAACGCCTTTAACTTTTCCGCCATCGGCTAGTATATGCACTTCAACAACAGGCGCTTCGTTGATGCGAATCAGCGGATTATCGTAAAAATTTTGCTCTACCGTTTTCCCATCTTTAAAGGTAATGCCGGGTTTTATTGCTGCACCCAGCGCCATGATGATGGCACCCTCTACCTGATTTTTAACATTATCTGCATTCACCACCGCACCGAGATCAATAACGGCATGCACCTTATCAATGCTAATGGTTTTATCGGGGTGATGGGTTACTTCTACAACCTGTCCGGCGAGGCCGGCGAAAAAATCCCATACGGCAACACCGCGACCTTTACCCTGAGGTAGTTTTTGTTCCCAGTCGGATACTTCTTTTAGTTTAAGCAGCACTTTTTTGGTATCGGAAGGTTTCGTGAGCAGCTCCAGCCGAAAATCCATCGGGTCTTTTTTGGCTTTATAGGCCAGTTCATCAATAAAGCCCTCGTGTGCAAATGCGAGTGTTGAACTCGTAACCGAACGCCATGCAGCTACAGGAATATGTAGGTCGGCCCTAACATAGGTAGTTTTTAAATTGGGTATTTCGTAAGCCTGCTCCGCAATGCCCTCCATCATAATGCTATCTACTTTTGTGCGGTCGAAATTGGCCTGCATCGATTCAAAGTAGGAGGGGCTGATTACTTTGTGCTGAAAAGTGCTCAGTTTTCCATCAGTAGAAAAGCCTGCCGAAAGTTTCGAAAAAGTCATTGGCCTGAATGGCCCTTGAGTGGTAGTATCTTCTCTCGACCAGATTAGCTTTACGGGCACATCAACCAGTTTGGCCACATTTACAGCCTCAACAATGTAATCGAAATACAACCTGCGACCAAAACCACCACCAATAAACTGGTTATTTAACTTCACATTTTCGGGTGCAAAGCCTACTTGTTTGGGTAAATCGTTCGCACCGCTACCTGTCATAGCGCTGGCTACCTGGGTCGATGTCCATATTTCCAGTTTATTACCTTGTATATGGGCAGTACAGTTCATAGGCTCAAGGGTATGGTGCGCCACCATAGGAGTTTCGTAAAAAGCTTCGAAGGTATTTTCGGGCGAAATCTGTACTGCTTCAACCGAACCGATGTTTTTGCCGGTTATTCCAGGTTCTGCCGCGAGTTTGCGCAAATGGTTTTCATAATCAACAGTATTAAATGTTTCATTACCATTGTTTTCCCAAACTACTTTCAGTTTTTTACGCGCCTGGCTAACGGTCCAATAGCTATTGCCGATAATGGCGATGCCCGTATATTTATATTTTCCAACAATACGCTCTATCGGTCCGACTGTTTTAATACCTGCAATTTTCATCACCGCTGTAGCATCGTAACTTTTTAAAGTGGCGCCAAAAACCGGACTTCTTTCTACAACAGCATACAACATACCTGGTAGCTTTACATCAATACCGAAGCCAGCCTTTCCATTTGTTTTAAGCGGGATATCCTGCCGTTTCGTTACTTTCCCCAAAATTTTAAAGTCTTTGGGATCTTTCAATTTTGGGTTTTTAGGTAATTCTATTTTCGAGGCTTCCTCAATCAGCTTGCCGTATGGAAGTGTTTTTTTACTGGCTTTATGAATTATTGTTCCGTTTTCAGCATAACATTCAGCAGTATCAACTCCCCAAATCCTGCTGGCAGCGATAATCAGTACTTCTTTGGCTGCCGCACCTACCCTACGCATGGGCAGATAGTTGGTGCGGATTGAGGCACTTCCACCTGCACTTTGACCACCGCCAAGCGCTTTTTCACCATTCGATTGCTTGATAATGATCTGATCCATGGAAACTTCAAGCTCTTCGGCAATTAATGCCGGAAAAGATTGCAGCGTTCCCTGGCCCATTTCCGGTTTGGTATTGAAAATGGTAATCTGTCCGCTGGATTCGATCAGGATATAAGGACTAAAATTGGCGGAAGCAATATCCATCACCATTAATGGATTTCCTTTTGCCGATAAACCTAGCCAAATTGCAAAGCCCGCAGTACCTGCGCTTTTAATGAAATGGCGCCTCGAAATTTCTTCCATAGTTGTATGTTTTAATTTTGTCCTTTTCAGGTGTGTTGTTGAGTTAAATTGGTATAATCAGCCATCGTATCTATATCTATATGCCCCATTTCGAAAGCTATTATAGCTACATCATTTGGGTTTTCGGCCATAATGGCCTTTGCACCGCTATTGCCCGTTAAGGCTAAAAGTTGTGCGAAATATTTTTGGGTAAATATTACCGGTGTACCCAGGGTGCTGGCATACTGGCTGGCAACAATTCCCTTTCCGCTTATTTGCTGCGCTTCAAAAAGGGTTTTAAATATTGCAGCATTGATGAAAGGCTGGTCGGACACGGATAAGATTACGCTATCCAAATCTGAATTCCTTTGCAACATCGCACTAACACCGGCTACAATACTGGTTGATATTCCTGCTTCCCATTGCTGGTTGATGATAAAATCTGTTTTCAGTTTTGCTGCAAGTTGTTTAGCGTGCCCGCCCAATACGGTTAGCACAGGTGAAAAACCACTTTCAATTGCTGCCTCTGTTACAATATCGATCAGCTGTTTCCCATTAAAGGTAAGCAACTGTTTAGGTTGCCCCAACCGGCTCGAATTTCCGCCTGCCAGAATAATGATTCCTGTTTTCATATGCCAACATGTTGATGTATGGGTAGGATTTTGTTTTTCAATGGTTCTTTTGCAGCACCGGAAAAGAAGGCCTTGATTTCGGCAACAATAGAAACGGCAATTTCAGCTGCAGTTTCGGCACCGATATCAAGTCCAACAGGGCCATGCACCCTGAGCCTGTTTGGTTCGGTATCTAAGCCCAGCTCATCCAGCATTTTCAGAAGTTTCTTTTTAGGCCCGAGCGAACCAATGTAAGGTGTATTGGTGGCCAGCAATCTGCCGAGCAGTTCTACATCGTAATTATAATTGTGGGTCATTAGTACAAATGCGGTGCGTGCATCGCTTTTCGTTACATCAACTTCACTTGCTTTGGCAACCAGTACCTGATCTGCCGTTGGGAAACGACCTTTGGTAGCCTGGGCAGGTCTGCCATCGATAACGGTAACCTGCCAGCCCAGTAAATGGCACATTTGAGCAAGTGGCTGGGCATCATTGCCGGCACCTGCAATAACCAGGGCAATCGGGGTACTGATAAATTCGAGAAATGCTGTAACTGGCTGATTATCGAAATTATAATCCTTAAATACTGAGGTGTTGCTTAGCAGCACCTCCTGAAGATCGTCTTCAATGCTGCTGTTTATTAAACCCGGGATATTTTTGAAGCTGGTATTGGCCTTTAAAAATAATTGTGTACCGGCATGTTGCTGCTGTTCTAAAGAAAACAGAACGGCTATAGCCGCATCCTCGCGTTTGCCGGCCACTTCGTTAAGTATCGCTATCGGATTGTTATCCGTATCTGAAGTTAAGGGCTCAAAAAGAATATATACAATGCCGTTGCAGCCCAGTTGTACACCAAGCTTTGCATCATCCTCATCGCTGGTATCGTAAGTAACCAGCCGGTTTTCCTGCAGGTGTATTGCTGCCAGCGCCTTACGGAGTGCATCTCCTTCCAGGCATCCGCCACTAATGGCTCCGGTAAGCTCACCGGTTTCCGTAACCAGCATCCTGGCACCGGGCCGGCGGTAAGAGGAACCTTCCACCTTTACTACTGTAGCCAGCGCTGTCCTGATATTCGCTTTACTCGCTTTATGGTAGGCTTTCAGGATCTCAGTAATTTCGTTCATATCTGCTCAAAGTTTATCGGTTTGATAGCCAGTGCTAATATTTTATTTTGAGTGGCTATTTAGCAGGTGCATAAGCTCCCGTTTTAAGCCAGATGGTCCATTGCTTTTTAAATTCGGCATGACTCAAAGGTGGTAACGTACGGCCTTCGCCCGGGTTCCAGCCCGATAGAACCAGACCATCATCGGCATGTTCGAGCAACTTTTTCAGGTCTTTATTCCCATTTTGTTTCGGATCTACCAATTGTTTGGCCAGCTGATTGGCTGAACGACCCTGAAAAATCATTTTCATGTTTGCCGGAGGTAAATGCCAGTTCGGATTGCCGGGTGGCGTATGTTTTCCGGCCGTATTGGTGGGTTGGTGACAGTTGGTGCATTTCATGGCATACACACCTTTGCCATCTACACCGCGGCGCGGACTCATGGTATGCAAATGGCTATCATCGCCCTGCAAAGGAATATCGCCACTGGGATGGCAGTTAATGCAGCGCGGACTCTTGAGCACACTGTACACTTTTTTGAAAGCTGCAACCGAGGCCACACTATCTTTAACCACAGCTGGCGTAACGATTGGTTTAACATCGTGATGAAGCGTAAAAGCCATAAGGGTTACCAATGAAAGGATTATCCCCATTACGGTTGCTATGCGCAGCGTACCCGCATGCCCTTTAGTAAAATTTGAAAACTTTTTCCTCATCCTTTACTTTCTCCTTTCTTTTGCAGCTCGGCGGCCAGGTGTATCGCTTTGCGTATCCGGAGATAAGTGCCGCACCTGCAAATGTTACCGGCCATGGCCTGGTCAATATCAGTATCGCTCGGGTTGGGGTTCTCGCGCAACAGTACCGCCGCCGACATTAACTGACCTGAATGGCAATAGCCACATTGTGGAACATTTACCTCATTCCAGGCCAACTGCAAAGGGTGATCGTTATTTTTAGATAAACCTTCAATGGTTCTGATTTTTTGCCCCTTGGCACGGCTCACTTTAGTAACGCACGATCTCACAGCCTCGCCATTGAGGTGTACCACACAGGCCCCGCATTGCGCTACCCCACAACCATATTTGGTGCCGGTTAAGCCAACCAAATCGCGGATGGCCCAAAGTAAGGGCATATCAGGATCGGCATCAATGTCGAAATTCTGGTCATTAACGTTTAATGAAATCATAAGATTCGTTTTATGTTTTGTTAATTATTGCAGTTGCTGCACAGCTTAACTGCGCCAGGATGCGGTAACAACAGTTAAACTTTGTTCAATGTTCTAATTTACAATTTTGTACTGTAAAAGTTTGCTGATCGGTAATTTTGGTAGAAAGACCAGTAATTTGGGTAGGGTTGGCTTGTAAATGAAGGATTATTTATCTACACAAAAGGCATCCCGAAGGATGCCTTTTGTGATATTGTTTTATCAGAATTGGAAATATTGATATGGTTTAACCAGTCATTTTAGCTGCAATTTTAAGCTATAATAAGATACAAGGCTCAAATTAGCCTAGTTTTTTCCTCAGCCATTTTCGTACAGGTTCATCATACCATTTCAAAGTGATGTAAGCCAAAATAATGCTGCCAATTAAAATTAACAAGGCATAAGGCCAGGCTTGCACAATGGTAGTGCCTTTGTTGTTACTGATCCACGCAACATAAAAATACACCAGTGGATAATGCACGAGGTAAAGCGGGTAGGAAATATCACCCAGAAATTTGCATATCCGGCTTTCTGTTTGGCTATGTATTACGCAACTGGCCCCCATATAAACGATGAGCGGAAAAACAAAGATGATACATACGGATTCATAGATTCCGTTCATCAAAAGATGCTCAGCACCACCAATGCGTGGCATATATAAAACAATGGCAACCAGTAAGCTACACCATAAAAAGGCGTGTTTAATGTGCGTGGGTTTCGCTATTCGTGAGAGTAGCAAACCTGCAAAGAAAGGAAACATTGTGCGCGTTATGCCAACACGAACCTGTTCTACGTTTAGTGTCCAGCCACCGCTAACATCGCCATTAGGACTGGTGATAGCCAGATGAGCCAGCGCTGCCGCTGCAATTAATACCAGGATACTTAATGCCGTTTTAGAAAATTTTCTGATACCGATGGCATACAGGATATTGGCTATATATTCGAAAAACAACGACCAGCCCACGCTGTTTAATGGATGCATTTCTTGCCAGCCCCGTATATCCTGTGATAGGGGAACGGGCAGTATGGTGTAACCTATGAGCATTACCAGTAGCATTTTCCACAGGGGAATGGTGTGTATGAGTGGCCAGATAGTTGAATCGGTAAAATAGAAACCAATTGCTCCGAGGGTCATCCCTAATACCACCATGGGTTGAAGCCGTTCTAAACGGCGCTTAAAGAAAGTACCCACAGTCATTTTATTCCAGCGGTCGTCGTAAGCATAGCCGATTACAAAACCCGATAAAAGAAAGAAAAAATCGACAGCAAGGTAGCCATGGTTAACCAGGATGTCGAGATGTCCGGTGCCTAGTGGTTCAGTGAGGTGAAAGGTTACAACAATAATGGCAGCTACACCGCGTAATCCATCGAGTATTGGATAATGTGGCTTTGCTGAAAGATTATCAGACATTGTGGTGGTTATGTTTTCGCTTATAAATGGTTATTTGTTGAATTTGTAAAATTAAATAAATCCATATTTTGCTTTCCACTTATTGTATCAAAATACCTGCAAATAGTCTCATTCTGTACAAGCATGCAAATGTGGCTACGGTACAAAAATAAAGTAGCTCAGACAGCTAAAAGCAATACAGTTTTGTTTAAGTACCCAAATTACCTTAATTTGGAGGAAACAAATCCACAATAAGCTGAATTTCTTTAAAAAATTACTGAGAAAGAAATCTCAAATCCTAGATGAGGAAAAACTACCTGAAAGATACCCGGAAAACGCTCAGGGAGATTTTTATGTAGAGAACCAGGTGTGCATTTGGTGCCACGCACCGGAAGCCGAAGCACCAGACCTGATTGATCATTCGAAGATTGAATATGGCCATTGCTATTTTAAAAAGCAGCCACAAACTCCCGACGAGTTAAATAGGGCCATAAACGCCATGCAGGTTTCTTGTATTGCAGGCCTTCGATACGGAGGTAAAGATGAGGAAATATTAAAACGCCTATACAAAGCCGGATTAGCGAATGAATGTGATCACAAACCTAAAGGTAGGTAGAGATTAATCTCATTTTGTATGACCATGGAGGCATGGAAGGCACGGATTTAAGGAGATATTTTTAAAGTTATAATCTTGCTGCGATAAAGCCCCAAATTATTTAAAAGCCGCGCTATTAGCAATTAACAAGATCCCCAGGCCAATTAGCACGATGTAACTATAGCTAAAAAACTGATCATCCTTCATCCGGGCATTTATAAACCTGCCCAACAATATGGCGGATATTAGCGCAGGCAGCGACCAGCAATAATAGCTGAATAAAACCCAGGTAAACAAGCCACTTATTCCATATCCTATTAACCCGACCATACTTGCGATTAAAAAATAAGCTTGCAATGTTGCCCTGAAATGTTGCGCGCTCCATCTGCGTTTCGCACCATAAACCACAAGAGGCGGGCCATTTATCCCATAAGCGCCGCCCAAAACACCCGAAAGGAAACCACAGCCAAAAAGCCAGCGTTGGTCGTCATTCCTGAGCTCTGTTAGTTTTTTGCCGGTTAACAGATAAATAGCGAACAAAATAATAATCAGTTCTAAAATTACCTTTACCAACGATTCCTCCACATGCACCAACAGCCATAATCCGGTGGGGATACCCATAATGGCATAAATAGTGAGATTACCAGCGCTTTTAAAGTGTATTTCTTTATGATCCTGAACAACCACGAATCCGGCAATGGTAACCGAAACAAGCACTGAAAGTGGCACTGCCAGATCAATCGGCATGAAAAGCGCCAGCAATGGTACCGCGACAAGCGACTCACCAAAACCGAAAGCTGAACGGAACACGGTTGCAAGAAAAATGATAAGGGAAACAGCGAAAATAACAGGACCGGCAGACATGACCAAAGACACTAATCAGTGCTTGTTTTACCAATAATCAGCCTGTTAATTGGTGTGTTAAATGCCGCTTGGTATTCCTTTAATATAATGTATTTATGAGGTTAGATCCTTAAATAAATGGCTGATTAAACATAAAGGCTTGTTACAATATTTTTTTGGTGATTATGAACGGATAAGATTAGACCTGTAATTATTCATGGACGGGATTGCAAATCGCGATCAACGGAGATTACATAAAACTATAATTACTTAGTTTCAATAGTATTATAAATTATTAGTAGTTTAACCTTATTTTATATAATAATGTATATATTACGGCGTCAAAAATAGTATTTTAAAATTAATAATTGCGCATTTTTAATAATACAAATCTTAATTAACAAACTTGGAATGAAAAAAAACTACCTTTATTGCTTAAGTATCTCACTGCTAGCTATCACATCCTGTAAAAAAAATACCTCACAGGATATCTTACCACTTTCGAAACCTAAACCTGTTGCCACCATAAATTTAATAACTGGAGTAAATAGTTGTTTTAATTGGGAAACCGGACCGTATGTAACCCTAACTAATGGTCAGACTCGTATTTTACCATGGTATAACGGTGCCACTACGCAAATTCCAAACTTTATTCTTAACGACTATAAGAAGGAAGATGGTTGGGAGTTATTATATAATTTTTTATCGGGTACAGAAAATGGTCAAAATTATTTATTTTTCTATAATAAATTCACAGGCATTATTCGTACGTATTATTTTTTAGCAGATGATGTTACGTTAGGAAGCAATGGTATGTGGGGCCTTGGTTTTACCAATGAACATGCATTATTGAATAATATTGGATATTTTGCAACACCGATAGATGAAATTAGTCAAGAGCCATTGGCTATATCAAGTAATTTAAGCCTGGATGCGAATACCAAAGGCATTGCGAGAGGTTGGAATGCATTTGATACGGAAATCACATATGATCCAATTGCTAAAGATAAAGCAATCAAGATGCGTGTGTTTTCAACAACAAGTAATATATCACAAGTGAGCTTATCTGGCGATGTGCAATTAAGTTCATCCGGAACAATTGTGAGCGTTGCAACTAAAAATGGTTTACAAGATGCAGCAAGCTCTGCAGCTAAGTCTGGGGGAGATGCAGCGAAAGATTACATTAAAAGTAAGGTTAAATCTGATAGCTCTTCTTTCATAAAGAAAATATTTGGTAGTGCTGCCAGTCTTGTAGTAGGCGGGGGGGTTAAAGAAATTATAAATGCTGGTATTAACTTATTGTTTGGATCATTTATAGGAAAAAAAACTGAGACAACGGCTACTAACCAAAAGATTGAATTTAAAACTAATGGTTCAATCAGTTTAAGCGGCACAATAAGTTCGAGCTCAGCAAATAATGTATCTTCGATTACAGGTCTTTACACGCCGGGTACACGTCCAGATTTAAGCAATTTCCTGCTTCCGTGTTTCGATAAGCAGCTTGGTGTTTGGAATTTAGAAACCAAACCAGTTGTACAAACATCTCAACACGCTTTTGGGGGGAACTTCATGCCGCCTTATGATGATGTCTACCAAAGATTTTATATGTTAGATCAAAGCTCAATTAAGGTTAAGATAAATCCGGATTTAATACCTGAATTACAATCATACGAGGTTACCTCTGATTTGTTTTACTACAATAAATTTAAGGGAAATGAAAACTGGAACAATTCTATTGTTGGAAATAAAATAACAGGAGGTATTTTAGCTTATGAGGATAGCGCAAACAAGTTCTATCAGATGCTGAGTGGATCATTTTATGAAGATATTCACGGACCTATTCCTGCTCCTGGCAACCCGAATGAGGATCAGGAAATTCCAAGTATTCTTGTAAATGGTTTTAATAAGAACTTTGTGGTAAAGGTAACAGTTACTTTGATTCCCAAGGTTGGTTATGATCAAACACCTATTGTGATAACCCGATCTTATATACCGGATTATCAGTACTACTAGTGAATTAGAAGTGGAGGGGAGTTCTTATCTCCTCCACTTATTTCAAAGGCTCACAGCATTTTCTAATATCAAAATAGAATAGCTGGAAGTAAATACTGATCGTCTATTATTGCTGAAATTTTAATAATATAAATTACTCATTAGGCAATAAACTATATATAAATTCTAATAAGAACCCGAAAATCGATCGTCCGCGTTTGTAAGGATGATGGGCGGGATTATCGACTCTATCGCAATTTCAAGTTTATATTTTTAGAACTATTATAATGCATTCGAAATTGTGCGCCCCAACATGATCGATCAAGCGGAAAAGTTGGGGGGATATCTTTTATGCATATATTTTCGATAATCTGAATAAGAAGAATTTAACATCCCTTACACCTCTCGATGTTGCTCTAAAGGCTTTGATCTTAGCATTGAAAGAT
>Ga0308158_10000700_pt1 | contig 47255 bp, 38 predicted proteins | sample PhyBR2_FD_201038 | JGI IMG/M metagenome (GOLD analysis project Ga0308158, IMG submission 201038) | Phyllosphere microbial communities from UC Gill Tract Community Farm, Albany, California, United States - DLSLB.R2 | ecosystem: Host-associated > Plants > Phyllosphere > Unclassified | place: USA... | reverse complement strand
TTGCTGATTTGCTGATTTGCTGATTTGCTGATTTGCTGATTTGCTGATTTGCTGATTTGCTGATTTGCTGATTTGCTGATTTGCTGATTTGCTGATTTGCTGATTTGCTGATTTGCTGATTTGCTGAATGTGCGTAAGACCAAATGGCAAGCTGCGGATTGACCTATGTTAAAAGTAAGATAAATTGGATGTATAGGGTTAACCCAATTTATCTGATTCGTTTGGGATCATAGCTGATCATTTAAACCAATAAACTGCTTTTCAATCGGGGTAAACACATGTTCACTTCGTGCAATCAGATAGAATCCAATATCTCGATATTGTTCGGGTGTTTCTCGATAATATTGAATATTAAATTTTTTAATCAGTGACTTTGCAATCATTGAAATTCCCATACCCAATTGAGTGAAATTGACTAAGGCTTCATGATCATAAATATGGGTTAATTCACCTTTGGTTAAATGATAATCTGTATAAATATGATCTAAAGTGGTTGCATAACAGCATTCTTCTGAGGCAAGTAAAATATTTTGATGATTGAGACAGTCTTCAAGGCTGTCATGGTTGATGACATTTTTTCCAATAATCACCAATTGATCATCTGCCTTTTGAATATACTGGATATTTTTCTGTTTTGGGTGACCTAAAACATAAGCGATATCTAGGTTTCCGCGTAAAATTTCATCTTCAATATAGCCTGTAGCACCTGTTTTCATGGTGATTGAAAGCTCAGGGTAGGTTTCATAAAGTTGGCTAAAAGACGGGTAGAAACGCATTCCGCCTAAACTGGTGTTGGTACCAAAGCGTAAATATTTTTCCTGCTGATAGATTTTATTTTCTGTTTCTTCCCATGTGAAGATCATTTTTTTGTATTGCTGATATAAATTCATTCCTGATTCGGTCAGTTCAACACCTTTGGGTTTTCGGATGAATAATTGACGTTTATAGTGATTTTCAATCTTTTTTATTTTTGCCGTCATATTCGATTGTAAATAATTGAGTTTATTTGCTGCTGCTGTAATGCTTTTTAGTTCAGCAACAGTCACAAATGATTTGATATCACCCATATCGATATTCATTTCAATTCCTCAATAATGCATTGAATAAGTGCTGATACTAAAATATCTACTTTAGCATCAAAAAAAATGATGTGTACATTAAAACATAGCATTATTCATGATGTCATTTATTTTCTATACTCTATGTACTTTCCATCTGTTGAGTACAGCAAATGAATCTTCGAGTGATTGGTGCAATTGTATTATTGTGTCTCGTCTGGGGATCTTTGTGGGGATTGGTCAAACATAGTTTGCAAATATTTCCGCCATTCTTATTTATTTCTACGCGTTTAATCTTAGCTGCGCTTACCCTTATGTTGGTTCAAGTACTGTTAAGAAAATCCGTTTTACCCGCAAAAGGTGAATGGCAAAAACTGATGATCTCAAGTTTGATGATTTGTATTGGTTTTTATGCAACACAAACCTTTGCCATGCAATTTGTTGATTCAGGATTGTCTGCGGTTTTAGTGTTTACTATGCCTATTTTTATTGGTGTATTGGCGCATTATATTTTAAATGAGCGTTTAAATAGCCAAAAAATGATTGGGTTGGTTCTTGGCACATTGGGCTTGATTGCGATTCTTTGGCCACAATTACATCATATTCATTTGAATTTATCGTTAATTGGTCAAGCTTTCTTAATCTTGTCAGGCTTCTTCTGGGCTTTAACCACAGTTTATATCAAACAGAATTTTGCAACTTATGACAAAATCAAATTGACCTTTTGGCAATTGCTGATGGGTGGGGTGGTGATTCTGATCGGCGCTTTAATTTTTGAACCTGTAGATGTTAAAGTTTGGATGAATCCGCTCAATGATTCAATCCTGTTCTATATTGCTGTGATTGGAACTGGTTTTGCCTTTGCCTTGTGGAATTGGATTGTGAGTCAAGTAGATACCTTTGTTGCGTCTATTTCAATCATGTGTATTCCTATTCTAAGTTTATTTTTTGGTTATGTGCTTTGGCATGAGCCGATTACAATCAACATTATTATCGGTGCGGCATTTATTTGTTCAGGAATTATTTCAAGTTCTTTAAATCTTAAAATCAAGAAAAAACCTGCAACCTTATTGAGTTGTGAGCATCGTTAAATCAATGAGTGGACATTGTTGAATTAATTTATAGTTGATTAAATTTTTATGTAATTTTTCAATTAAAGTAAAAAGCAAAATCAGTGAAAATTTATTGATTTTGCTTTTTTTCTGTTTTTTATATTTTTTGTTTAATGCGATGCCTTTACGCTTATTTTAACTGATTTTAAATTGGTCTGACTAATTTTGGTTTTGAAGTATTTCCAAACCCGATAATAAACTTAAATCAGTGTTACTAAAAAGTGCATTAAAAAATAGCATACGACTAAAGTTGTATAAAATTGGTTTAATTTAAAAAAATATAATATAAAACAAATGAGTTATTCGATTTGAAACCCTGAAATCTGAAGGATTGGTCTGTGAATAGGTCGAAATATTTGCAATATTGGTCATACCAAAATAATTAATTGAGTGCCAACTATTGATCTTTAAATCAGCAAAAATTAATATTAAGTGGCAGTTAGTGAAAAATTTTTTAATTTAAAACTAAATTGGTCATACCAATTATTGAGAAATAAATGGATGATTCAATGACATTCCACGTTCTAGCAAGCATTTCAAGGAGATGACAATGCTTCAACATTGGCAACAGATTTATGATCCGATGGGCAATATCTGGCTATCCAGTGCTATTGCGCTGATACCAATTATCTTTTTCTTTTTAGCCCTTGCTGTATTCCGCATGAAAGGAAGTGTTGCGGGGACAATTACAGTTGTATTGGCTTTACTGGTTTCATTATTTGCTTATCAAATGCCAACGATGATGGCATTGGCATCATTGGTCTATGGTTTCTTTTATGGTTTATGGCCAATTGCATGGATCATTATTGGGGCAGTATTCCTATATAAAGTTTCAGTAAAAACAGGGCAGTTCGATATTATTCGTTCTTCGATTTTGTCGATTACTGAAGACCAACGTCTGCAAATGCTTTTTGTTGGCTTTGCTTTCGGTACCTTCTTGGAAGGTGCGGCTGGCTTTGGTGCACCAGTTGCGATTACCGCTGCGTTATTGGTGGGGCTTGGTTTTAAACCACTTTATGCGGCGGGTCTATGTTTGATTGTGAATACAGCACCTGTGGCATTTGGTGCAATGGGGATTCCAATTATTGTGGCTGGACAGGTTTCTGGTGTAGATACAATGGAAATCAGTCAGATGGTTGGCCGCCAGTTGCCATTTATGGTTCCAATTGTGTTGTTCTGGATCATGGCAATTATGGACGGTTGGCGTGGTGTAAAAGAAACCTGGCCTGCTGTGATTGTCGGTGGTGGTTCTTTTGCGCTTGCACAATATTTGACTTCAAACTTTGTGGGTCCAGAATTACCAGATATTACCGCTTCAATTGCGTCTTTGGTTTCATTAACGATTTTATTAAAATATTGGCAGCCAAAGCATATCTTCCGTTTTGCAAATGAAGATGACAGCATGAGCGAGAATCTTGCTGCACAAAAACAACAGAAATATAGCCTTGCTCAAATTGCCAAAGCGTGGTCTCCATTTGCGATTTTAACAGTGATGGTTACGATCTGGAGTGTAAAACCATTTAAGGATTTATTTACCAAAGATGGTGCGCTGCATGATTTAGTGATTTCTATCAAAGTGCCATATTTGCATCAAATGATTCAAAAGATGCCACCTGTTGTTGCTGAAGTAAAAGACTATGATGCAATTTATAAATTTGATTGGTTCTCAGCGACGGGTACCGCAATTATTATTGCTGCAATCATTACTATTATTTTCTTAAAAATGAAGCCAAAAGAAGCAGTGGTCACTTTTGCTGAAACCATTAATGAATTAAAAATTCCCATTTATTCGATTGGTATGGTGTTGGCATTTGCTTTTATTGCTAACTATTCAGGAATGTCTGCAACCTTGGCTTTGGCATTGGCACATACGGGGCAAGCATTTACATTCTTCTCTCCATTCTTAGGATGGTTAGGTGTATTCCTTACAGGTTCGGATACTTCTGCAAATGCTTTATTCGGGGCATTACAAGCCACGACTGCGCAACAAATTGGTGTCCCAGAAGTATTACTGGTTGCTGCAAATACCAGTGGTGGTGTCACTGGGAAAATGATTTCTCCTCAGTCGATTGCAATTGCATGTGCGGCGGTAGGGCTGGTAGGTAAAGAGTCTGATCTGTTCCGTTTTACGGTTAAACACAGTATAACGTTTACTGTAATGATCGGTATTATTATTACACTACAAGCTTATGTGTTCCCATGGATGATTCCATGAGCATAAAACGTCACTGAATGAGGAAAGCAGATGAAAGTCTCTGACAAAGTGGTACAAAGCCTTCGTATGTTAATTGAAGAAAAAAACATGCAAGTCGGAGAACGTTTACCTGCTGAACGAAAGTTGTGTGAACAACTGGGCGTATCCCGTTCCTCTTTAAGAGAAGCGATTTCTCAACTGACCAGTACCGGAATGCTGATCAGTAAAGGCGGGGCGGGGACCTATTTACAACAATTCCCGGTGAATTGGTCGCAAAACCAGATTGTTGAATCTTTAAGTAATTTGATTGATGAAGACCCTGCATATCGTTTTGATGTGCAAGAGGCGCGAACAATCCTTGAAGGTGGTTCAGCTTGGTATGCGGCACAACGTGCAACCCCTAAAGATCTGGCTCAGATTCGCGAATATTATGATCAGATTTCATATTTTCAGTCGATTGGTGATGATGAGCAAGCTTCACTTGCCGATGCTAAATTTCATTTGGCGATTGCTGAAGCATCGCACAATTTAGTGTTGATACAGATGATGCGGGGCGTTTTTGATCTGTTGCAGTTTAACGTGCTCTTGGGTAGACGCAAAGTGTACTCAGAAACACATCGATTTGATCAATTGCATGATCAGCATTTTAAAGTGATGGATGCAATTGAACGTCATGATCCAGATGCTGCAAGAGATGCGGTCTGTGGACATATAGAATTTGTAGTACAGCAAGTGCGTATGATTGATGAGGAAGAAGCCCGTCGTCAGCGTGCGAGCCGATTAAACAGGATATGAGCATGATTATTTCTTCTGCTAATGACTATCGTGAAGCCGCGCGACGTCGTTTACCACCATTTCTTTTTCATTATATTGATGGTGGTGCGTATGCGGAATATACACTAAAACGAAATGTAGAAGATTTATCAAAAATCGCTTTAAGGCAACGTGTTTTAAATGACATGTCTCAGTTAAGCCTAGAAACAAAATTGTTTGATGAAACTTTATCTATGCCTGTTGCATTGTCTCCTGTTGGATTAACAGGTATGTATGCACGTCGTGGTGAGGTTCAAGCTGCTGTGGCGGCAGATAAAAAGGGCATTCCTTTTACCTTGTCTACCGTGTCTGTTTGTCCGATTGAAGAAGTTGCACCAGCAATTAATCGCCCAATGTGGTTTCAGTTATATGTGCTGCGTGATCGTGGCTTTATGAAAAATGCTTTAGAGCGAGCCAAAGCTGCAGGCTGCTCAACTTTGGTGTTTACTGTTGATATGCCTGTACCTGGTGCGCGCTATCGTGATGCACATTCTGGTATGAGTGGTCCAAATGCAGCGATGCGTCGTTACATGCAGTCGTGTTTCCATCCGCATTGGGCTTGGAATGTCGGTTTGCTGGGTCGTCCACATGATTTAGGCAATATTTCCAAATACTTAGGAAAGCCGACTGGACTTGAAGATTATATCGGTTGGTTGGGCAATAACTTTGACCCGTCAATTTCATGGAAAGACCTTGAGTGGATTCGTGAATTTTGGGATGGCCCGATGGTGATTAAGGGGATCCTTGATCCTGAGGATGCCAAAGATGCAGTACGTTTCGGTGCCGATGGTATTGTTGTATCAAACCATGGTGGTCGTCAGTTAGATGGTGTCTTATCGTCTGCGCGTGCGCTTCCGCCAATTGCAGATGCTGTCAAAGGGGATATTAAAATCCTTGCTGACTCTGGTATTCGTAATGGTTTGGACGTGGTTCGTATGCTGGCATTGGGTGCAGATACCTGCATGCTCGGACGTGCTTTTGTCTATGCATTAGGGGCAGCAGGTGGTGCAGGCGTTTCTAATCTGCTTGAGTTAATTGATAAAGAAATGCGTGTCGCAATGACTTTGACGGGCGCCAAAACAATTGCAGACATTAACGCCGATTGTTTAGTGAAGTTAGACAAAGCATTGGATGCGTGACGTATTTTTGATACGTCATCAAGCTAAATGACAGTGTTCAATTTGATAAGCACAAATGTCATCTATGCAAATTTCATCTGTAGTGCTTTGAGGCAGAACGACCTTATAACATGATGTTTTTGCAAAGCATCAAATGAAAAGATGTGATTTAACGAGTTTTGCGGATGAGCATGGTTCAAGCTACTTTTCATCAAAAAAAGTAGTTTGAACTGATCGTTGATCCCTCAATATAAATAATATTGAAAAACGCTGTCGGAATGAATGCCTTATTGAATGAGATTGAATAAGGGTTCATCAATAGGATAGGGAAAATGCAATCTAATATTGATTCACAACACACCATTCAGCAATTGATCAACATCGTCGGTCAGCAACACGTTTTAACCCATGATCATGCTACCCGCTTGTATCGTCAGGGTCGTCGTTATGGCTCAGGGCAAGTGCTGGCTGTTGTGGTTCCCGGAACTTTGTTTGAACAATGGCAAGTGCTACAAGCTGCTGTAAATGCGGACTGTATTGTGATTATGCAAGCTGCAAATACTGGCCTCACAGGTGGTTCAACACCTTTTGGTGATGATTACGACCGACCAGTTATTTTAATGAGTACACGTCGTTTGGCGGGTATTCAAGTGATTAACCAAGGTCAGCAAGTGATTTGCTTACCTGGTGCAACCTTGGATCGTCTTGAAAAAGAGTTGGCACACTATAATCGTGAACCGCATTCAGTGATTGGTTCATCTTGTATTGGTGCATCGGTTTTAGGTGGAATATGTAATAACTCAGGCGGAGCATTGGTTCGCCGCGGTCCTGCATATACTGAACTGGCACTTTATGCACGGGTCAATGCGTCAGGTGAATTAGAGTTGGTCAATCACTTGGGGGTGAATTTGGGTGAAACACCTGAAGAAATTTTGACAAAACTCGAAAATAAAAACTATCAAATCAATGATGTTATTAATAATGCGAGTTGTTGTGCTTCTGACCATCGTTATGCGCATGATGTTAAACAGGTCGATGAAAATACACCTGCACGATTCAATGCTGATCCATCACGTTTATTTGAAGCTTCAGGTTCTGCAGGTAAAGTCTGTGTCTTTGCAGTACGTTTAGACACCTTTGAAAAAATTCCAAGTCAGGTATTTTATGTGGGAACCAACTCACATGATGATTTGACGGAAATCCGTCGTTTCTTACTCAAAGATTTGCCAAGATTACCGATTGCGGGTGAATACATTCATCGTGTTGCCTATGATATTGGTGCTGAATATGGCAAAGATACGTTCATGTTTATCGAAAAATTTGGTACGGCAAAAGTGCCTGCTGCATTTGCACTAAAAGATAAAGTGGATGGATATCTCGAAAAAATTGGCTTACGTAGTTTGTCTGATAAAGTGTTGCAGATGGTGACTAAACTGTTGCCCAATCATTTGCCAAAACGGATGAATGAGTTTCGTGATTTATATGAACATCATTTGATGATTCGTATCGAAAATCAGGATGTTGAGCAAGTTGAACTTTTTTTAAAAGATTATTTTGAACATAAAACATCAGGAGATTTTTTCCGTTGTACGGATGAAGAAGGGCGTAAGGCTTTTTTACATCGTTTCGCAGTGGCGGGTGCAGCAATTCGTTATCGTGATACGCATCGTTCGGAAGTTGAAGATATTGTTGCGCTGGATATTGCTTTACGCCGTAACGACCGTGAATGGGTAGAAACTTTACCTCAAGAGATGGATGATTTAATTACCCATAAATTGTATTACGGACATTTTCTCTGTCATGTGTTTCATCAAGATTATATCGTCAAAAAAGGGGTAGATCCTTTGGCGATGGAACATCAAATGTGGCATTTGCTGGATAACCGTGGTGCAGAATATCCTGCGGAACACAATGTAGGGCATTTGTATATTGCAAAGCCTACTTTAAAAAATCATTATCAAAAGCTTGATCCGACCAATAGCTTTAATGTCGGCATTGGGCAGACCAGTAAATTAAAATACTGGAAGTGATGATATTGAATCGTGTTAATTTGGTTTGTTTATGGTGATTCACATATAAACAGTCTTTTAAAAACTGCTAGATGACGAACTCATTTATTTGACTAAATAAAATAGCCATGCAAAAAAGCATGGCTATTTTTTTTATTTCTGTTCGCCTAATTTAGAAGAAATAAATCCAAGCACAAAAGCACTGATAAAGAAGGTAACAACAGCATAAAGTGCGGATTGTGTGGTAAACCAAATTGCAATGGTTAAGATTGCAACGATGGCTGTACAAATCCAAATCGCCAAACCCGAAGTTGCTAAAGGTTGTTGAGATGAAGCAGGGTCAATTTGATCTAGTGTGGACGGGTCTTCTTTAGTATTTAAATCGTGAATAGGGTCATGTAGATTCACACCATAAAAGAAATAGGGATGATCATCAAAACGTGCAAGTTCGATACGTTGCATTTCAATAAAAGAAATTTGTTGTGAATGATCTTGTGCCGAATTTTCAATGTGTTGTAATAATTGGGTTAAGAAATGGGCATCATTTAAATCCAAGGGCAAACCACTGGTGCGCAATAAAACATACTCAGGATAATGTTGTTCGATTAAAGATTTAAAATCTTCAAAATGGTAGCTATTCTCTGCACCAAAAGTTTCTATAAATAAGGGTTTTCGATCTGCTAAATTGAGAAGTGCTTGTTGTTGATCAATGACTAAATAAGCATATTGACTCTCACCAAAATCCTCTTGGCGTTCTTCTAGATCAATTTGATTGCGTTCATCATTGATATCAAGATCATCTATATATCTTGTCCAGAAAATATTTTCTTGCTTAAACAGCATAAACCATAAAATTGGAATGAATGCATTTGCTTCGAGTTCAAAAGATGCGCTTTGAAAAAACTCAGCCCATTGATTTTGACTACCTTGTGGCATATGGCTAAAGGTAGAACTGGTTAAAAATACCGGGTGGCTCATAACGTGATGCCTTTTCTTATTTACTTTTATTCAGCAGTTATATTGCAAAATAACGAAAATTGACACAGATGATTGTTATAAAACTGTATAACACTTTTCTTTTATTTGAGTCATATCAAGATGTGTTGCTTCTTGTTGTGGGTAAGGCAGATAGAATTGACACTATATACGATGAAAATATCAAAAATTGCCATCAAAAAAAAATTAAAACTCGATAAAGTAGTATGCAACAAGTTGCAAAGCCAAACTTAAAGGATTCATCATGACAAATAGCTATGCAAATATCTTAAAACCACTCCATCTGGGATTTACGACCATTAAAAATCGTGTCGTGATGGGTTCAATGCACACGGGTTTAGAAGATCGTTTTTATAACTACCCAAAACTTGCTGCATATTTTGGAGAACGTGCCAAAGGTGGTGTTGGGCTAATTATTACAGGGGGGATTTCCCCAAACCGCCAAGGTTGGTTGTTGCCAGCCGGTGGTACGATGAATACTTTAGGTGATATTGCACCACACCGTTTAGTCACACATGCTGTACATAAGCATGGTGCAAAAATTCTGATGCAAATTCTGCATGCAGGGCGTTATGGTTATCAACCATTTGTTGTGTCTTCAAGCCCAATCAAATCACCGATTTCGATGTTTAAACCGCGTCAGATGAGTGACAAACTGATTCTTGAAACCATTCAAGATTATGCTGAAACAGCTAGTCTGGCAAAAAAAGCCGGCTATGATGGCGTAGAGATTATGGGTTCAGAAGGCTATTTACTGAATCAATTTTTAAGTCGCCATGTTAACCAACGTGAAGACCGTTGGGGCGGACCAATTGAAAACCGTATGCGTTTGGCTGTAGAAATTGTAAAAGCGATTCGTGCCAAAGTTGGTGAAAAATTTATTATTTGCTTCCGTTTGTCGATGCTCGATTTGGTCCATGACGGTAATACTATGGATGAAGTAATCACTGTTGCACAGGCCTTAGAAAAAGCAGGTATTACTTTACTCAATACAGGGATTGGTTGGCATGAAGCACGTGTTCCCACGATTGTAACCTCTGTTCCGCGTGCTGCATTTGTAGATTACACCGCAGAAGTGAAAAAGCATGTCGCTGTACCTGTCATTGCTTCCAACCGAATTAATATGCCTGATACTGCTGAGGAAATTTTAGCAGCAGGTAAAGCTGATATGGTGCAAATGGCGCGTCCATTATTGGCAGATGCTTTTTGGGTAAGTAAAACCGCAACCAACCGTGTTGATGAAATCAATACATGTATTGCATGTAACCAAGCCTGTTTAGATCATAGTTTTCAAAATAAGCGTGCAAGTTGCTTGGTGAACCCACGAGCAGCGCATGAAACTGAACTGGTTTATCTTAAAACAAAAAAACCAAAGAAAATTGCGGTTGTTGGCGGTGGTGTTGCGGGAATGTCTGCAGCTACTATTGCGGCAAGTCGTGGACATCAAGTGACTTTGTTTGAAGCTTCTACTGAGGTCGGTGGGCAGTTTAACCTCGCTAAAGTTGTGCCAGGTAAAGAAGAGTTTCATGAAACCATACGTTATTTTAAGGTTCAGATTGAAAAAACTGGTGTGGATTTACGTCTAAATACCAAAGTAAATCGTGAGCAATTAGAACGTGAAGGTTTTGATGATGTGGTGATCGCAACAGGTGTGATTCCACGTGGTTTAAATATTGAAGGCAGTAATGCACCGCAGGTGTTGTCTTATGCTCAAGTATTACGTGGCGCACCTGTTGGCAACAGAGTCGCTGTGGTCGGTGCAGGTGGTATTGGCTTTGATGTATCGGAATATTTGTTAAAACCTGAGCATCAGCCGCAACCACAACCTTTGGCAGATTGGCAACGCGAATGGGGTGTAGACCCAAATCCAAACTATATGACTGAAGGTGGTTTTGTTCCTGCTGAAGTAGAGCAACCGATTCGTCAAATATATTTGATGCAACGTAAAACCACACCTCTTGGTATTGGTTTAGGTAAAACCTCGGGCTGGGTACACCGTGCACAATTGAAAAAACATGCGGTAAGAATGATGCGTGGTGTGCAATATAAGTCTGTAACCAATGAAGGGTTATGGATTGAAAGTAATGGTCATGATCAATTGTTACGAGTAGACACGATTGTTGTGTGTGCAGGTCAGGAATCCGTTAAGGACTTAATGCCTCAAGAGGGTGAGTCAACTTTAGCAAATTACCATATTATCGGTGGTGCAAAATTGGCTGGTGAGCTTGATGCAAAGCGTGCGATTCGTGAAGGTGCTGAAATAGCAGCTAAACTTTAATCAAAATCATCTATTTTGATGAAACAATATGCATTTGAATAGTTTAAGTCTATTTTTTTCTTGTCAGAATTGGAAAAGCTTAGTATTCTTGCGCACATGGAAGCGTGGCAGAGCGGTTTAATGCACCGGTCTTGAAAACCGACGAGGGTGTGAGTCCTCCGTGAGTTCGAATCTCACCGCTTCCGCCAAATATCTTAAAGGGAATCAAATGAATAGTTTGATTCCCTTTTTCTTTGGCACAATTTTGGAACTATTCGAAATTTTAGCTGATGACCATTCAAGTCCATTGACGGTGCTACGCAACATTTGGCTGCTATAGTATTGATCACGATCTCAGCGAATAGCGGCATCCAGAGCTGTTCCAAACTGGACAAAATATTTTTCCAGCGATTTTAGCTGCTGGCTTATTCATATAAGAATCATCGTGCTGAATAAGCCTTTAGAGATAGGTTTGTGCAACAAAACCGTTTCTAAGCAAAATGCTGCTTTAAAAAGGGTATTACGCATTCTGAATATTGTTCAGGGAAATCTCGATAAATATAAGTATGTTCTGCATCCGCAAAGATTTTAATTTCTACTTTTGTTACATGGTCGAGCCCTACTTTAAGCCGGTGGCCAAACTCGGGTGGGGTATAAATATCTTTTTCTCCATACATTAATAAGATGGGGGGTTGATATTTTACCTGTGTAGATTTTGCTAACGGATTGAGTTCCTGATTAAGCTTAGGTAGCAGTGTATTTGATACCTTGAGCATTGCATGAGCGACTGGATAATGTTTCCAGAATTCTGGTAATGTCGGAAATGCGCCTTCAAATACTGCAATTTTATATGGGTGTCCATCTTTTGCTAATGAGCATAGTCCCCAAGCCGCACCAAATGACGCACCTATTAAACCTACATTTAATTCAGGTGTTCGCTTTTGAGCATATATCCCTGCATGATATACATCATTGGGATAGTCAAATGAGAATCCTTCACTTTCTCCAAAACCATTAGCATCATAAATAAGTACGTTATAGCCATTTTTTAAAAATAGATCTGCATGTCCGTAACGGAGCCAAAATGCTTTAGCCGCTTTTCCCATTGGATGAGCAAGTACTAAAGTTGCTTTTGCTGCTGGTGCACTTTTCCAGTAGCCTGCGAGTGTTTGCTGGCCAGTTAAGGGAATAGTGACAGCCTCCCAGTCTTCTTTAGAAATAGCTTGAGGCCAAATCCAAGGTACTTCGAATCTTCCAAAAAAAGGCTTTCGTAGAATTTGGTGAGCAATTTTTTTCATTTTGGTTATCCAATATTTTTCAAAGTTTATAATACATAGTAAAGTTCCTTTTTGGAACTTGTAATTCAAAATGTATTACTTATTGATTTCCTTTATGGAAATTGGGTATAGCTCATATTTTTAAGTATTTTAATGATACATCGTACAAACATGATGAATACGTTGAAATTATGAAATGAAATAGATCAATTATCATTTTATTTTTTAATTATATATAGAACGCAATAGCTATAATTCGAGTTGATAAGCCAAATTACTGAAAATAGATTCTGCAACAAAAATTGTGCTGGTTTAAAGTCCAAGTAGTGTTTCTGGCATACGGTTGTTTTACCTTTATGTGGATTAATAAAGGCAAAATCATCATTTGCGGTATAAGCCAGTAAATTATGTTTTTGTTAGTGCTAGTATCCGAGACTACAACCAGAATATACAATACGACAAGGTTGTAAATTTTCACTTAAACAAAACACTAATGCACCTTTTTTAGCCCCATCCTCTGAAAAATCCAGTAAAATTTTTGATTTTTGACCATCATTAATTGGATCAGCTATAGCAACACAGCGATTAGAATAGGTTTTAGATACTTCACATTTTTGTCCGCCATCCTGTTGACACGCTTTTAATGCTTTTGCTTGTGCCTCATCTTTGGATTTAAAATTTCTTGTAAAACCAATTGGACGACCCTTTAATCCTTTGCTTTTATCCTCTGCAATCGCACCCCATAATGTTTCAATCATAGGGTACAAAGTTGGATTTTGATTTGTATATCCACCACTTCCTCCACCTGAAATAGGTGCACAGCCTTGAACACCTTGTCCACCTATAGGATAATAACCTGAAGGACAATTTCCTTCAGCATGTGCATTCTCAATAGCTAAAAAAATGATGAGAATAAAGAAAATGGATAAATTAAGAATCTGATTATTTGTCAATGTCATTCATTAAACTCCTTTAAAATCATGGCTTAATAATAAGGAAAACTATGAATTATTCTATATAAATACTATATTTTAAAATGATAATAAGTTCTTTTGTGTTTTTAAATGTCAGTGCATTCTGTGTAGAAAGGATAGCACCTAAATTTTTTAGTTCCGTTTTTTAATACAATAATTTGGCTAATTGATGTGGCATTAAAATGAACATTGGCTTTCTTTCATATAGAAAAAAACAAATCGTTCGGCAATACCCCCATTTTGAGTTGATTGAATGAGTAGAACACCAAAGTCCTTATACTGTGATCATATGCTGCAGATTGTTTTATAAAATCTCATATAGTTTTGGCTGACTAAAATATCATTTTCATGTCACTTTAAAGTTTGGCAAATTATTTTATTGTAAAAGTCAACAAACTTAATCTGAGAGAAACTCATGAAAAATGTACTTAGTCGAAGTGTAACAGCTTTAATCTGTATGGGTGCTTTAATGACCACAGTTCAAACATGGGCACATGAGGATGAAGACAAAGTGTTGACTAGAACAGTCGATGAACAGCCAATAGACAAAAAACAAAAGAAATGTGAAAAAAATTGTAAAACAAACAATGATCCTAAAACTCAAACAAATAACTCAACGCAACATCAGCATGGAAACGCCTCAGAAATGTCACAAATGGATCATTCAAAAATGACCAATATGCCTTCTTCAATGAAGGATATGGATCATTCAAATATGGAGATGCCAAACAAAACAAATAAGTAATTCTTTGAGAAAAATCATGAGTTTTTTAGACTCAACACATTTCATTGTGATCTCCAAAAGCTCATCAAAAGATGAGCTTTTTTAAAACATAAAATTTGTTATGAGCTATGCTTATTTTAAAAATGTCATCGCTTAGACACGATATTTGAGTATATTAGAAGAAATTTTCACAAAATAAATGTGTATGCCTGTTCAAGAAACGACTTCTCCACGTATTCCCAAATATATTGCCATTCGAGATGCTATTGCCCATGAGATTGAGTCAGGGCAATGGAGTGCCAATACCAAACTGGCTTCAGAGCGTGTGTTGATGGAACAATTTGCTACCACACGTGTCGCTGTTCGAGAAGCATTATTGGCTTTGGAAATGGATGGTCTTATTTATCGTTTAGATCGCCGTGGTTGGTTTGTTCGTGCGCCACGAATTATTTACCGTCCGCAATCGACCAAAAGTTTTAACCAATATGTGACTGAGCAAGGGGGTGTACCAAGTACGGAATTGATTTCTGCGGAATTGGTGCAAGCGACCTCTTGGGATGCAGCACATTTAAAAATTTCGGTGGGTGATGATATTTATTCGATGTGGCGACGTCGTAGTATCAATGGTCGTCTTGCGGTAGTTGAACATTTACGTATCAATGCAAGTTTATTTCCTCAATTCTTAGAACAACAATTAGAAGGTTCTATTACGACTTTGATGGCAGAGCACTATCAACGGCAATTGACCCGAGCGCATATTAATCTCTATCCAACAGTTTTGTCAGAACAACAAGCCAAAGCTTTGCATGTCAATGTTGGTAGTATGGGGTTATATATTTGCCGTACCAACTGCGATCAAAATGGAGTAATTACCGATGTTGACCAAGAATATTGGTTACATGATGTACTCGATTTGCATTTTGAAGCGTCATGATAAAGAATTAAAATAATTAATCTGGTTTAAACCAGATTAATTAAATTGTCATAAACTTTTGTTGAAATACAGGCTATCAAGAAGCAGCATTCGTTAGGAATGTCATAATGAGCCCGTATCTGAAACAGCAGCAAAAAAAGCTCTTCGCCATGGGCACAAGTATTCTCTTTGCTTGTGTCAGCACAGCATGCACCACGTCTTCAACCTCGAATGATGTTGAGCAAATCACAGTCTATACCGCGGTTGAAGCGGATCAATTAAAGCGTTATCAATGGGAATTACGCAAAGCTCATCCTGAATTAAAAGTAAAATGGGTGCGTGATTCGACAGGTGTGATCACCGCAAAATTATTAGCAGAACAAAAGAATCCACAAGCCGATGTAGTGATGGGACTTGCTTTGACCAGTTTATTGGTCATGGAAAAAAAAGACTTATTGCAACCGTATCGCCCGAAACATGTCGAACAACTTAAAATCGATTTTTATAGCCAAAAAGACATTCCAACATGGACAGGCATGACCGCTTGGGAGTCGGCTGTTTGTGTCAATACTGTTGAATTGGAAAAGAAAAAACTACCGATTCCGCAAACATGGCAAGACCTGACTAAACCAATTTATAAAGGGTTAATCGTGATGCCAAATCCGGCATCGAGTGGTACAGGTTATTTGGATGTGACTGCATGGATGCAAATTTTTGGTGAAAAGCAAGCTTGGCAATATATGCAGGCACTCGATAAAAATATTTCTCAATATGTACATTCAGGCTCGAAGCCTTGCAAGATGGCGGCTCAAGGTGAAACGGTCATCGGAATTTCGTTTGGTTATCCGGGCTTTAAGCTGAAATCACGTGGTGCACCTTTAGAAATTGTCTATCCGAAAGAGGGGCTAGGTTGGGAAATGGAAGCCTCAGCCATTGTCAAAGGTACGAAAAAACTCAGCAGTGCAGAGACGTTTATTGATTGGAGTGTTAGCCAAGCTGCCAATGAAGCTTATGCACAAAACTTTTCAATGGTGGCACATCAAAATGTTCATAGCAAAAACCAAGACTTCCCAAAAAATCTTGCGCAGCAATTGGTGAAGAATGATTTTTATTGGGCAGCTGAACAGCGTGAATCAATTCTAAAACAATGGTCAGCAAAATTTGAAAAGTAATTGAATCATGTACACACAACAAGCTATTCAGAATCAGTTATTCAAAATTAACGATTAAAAATTAGGTGCAGTATGCAAATTCCATCGCATTTACAAAATAGTAGGACAGGGCAAGCCATGCCAAATTCGGCAGGGCATCTGCTCTCAACTTTAAGAACGTTTAAAATGGCAGAATCAAAAACAGTGCTTGAAGTGATGGATATTCAAAAATCTTTTGGTTCAATCCGTGTCTTGGAACACATTAACCTTGACCTGAAAGCAGGTGAATTTGTTAGCTTTTTAGGTCCATCAGGTTGTGGTAAAACAACATTGCTACGCATCATTGCTGGGCTTGAACAGCCAGATTATGGCAAGGTGATTAAACAACAGGTTGATATTACTCATTTTAATACTGCAAAACGTAAATGTGGCATTGTTTTCCAAAACTATGCACTCTTTCCAAACTTAACTGTGGCGGAAAATATTGCATTTGGTTTGCATAAAAAACACTGGTCAGCGCAAGAGATTCAATTTCGTATCAATGAGTTATTAAACTTAATTGAATTGCCCAATATTGCGGAAAAATATCCCAATCAATTGTCAGGCGGTCAGCAACAGCGTGTGGCTTTAGCCCGTGCGATTGCGCCCAATCCTGATGTTTTGTTGTTGGATGAACCGTTGTCAGCTTTGGATGCGTTGGTACGTTTAAACCTCCGCCAAAAAATTCGTACCATTCAATGCCAATTAAATTTGCCTGCGATCATGGTTACGCATGATCAGGAAGAGGCGTTAAGTATTTCTGACCGTGTGGCAGTGATGAATAAAGGTGTGATTGAACAACTCGATACGCCACATAATATTTATTACAAACCGCAAACTCGTTTTGTAGCACAGTTTATTGGTTCGATGAATTTTATACAGACAGTAGCGGTCGATACGCATCGTTTAAAAATGAATGAGCAATCTTTTATTGAATTTCCACATTTAAGCTTTGCCCAAGATGAACATTATGAAATTGCTTTTCGACCTGAAAATGTCAAATTAGTTGCTGAAAATGAACTCTCTACTGAATATTTAAATTTAGCTGTACATATTGTCAATACTGAGTTTTTAGGCGCAAAACGTCGTCTATTTTGTGTGATGCAAAACCAAGATCAGGCAGATGACAATATGTTGCAAGTTGATGTGGATCATCAATATATGGCGGTGGTGCAAGATGGAATGTATATGCAAGTGCCGATTCGTGACTTACATGTGTTTGATTCACGAGGGCATGCGAGATGTTAAATCAGTCTGCCGCAGATGCTTTATTAAATAGTCAAACAGCACATCGTTTTCGTTATTCATTGCGTTCAAGTGCGGTGTTGTTTGTCGCAGCGATTCTATTCACCTTGAGTTTGATTGCACCCTTAATCGTATTGATGCAAAGCGCATTTTTAAATGAACAGCATCAATTTGTCGGGTTGGATAACTTTACAGCTTATTTTTCCAATCCGGCCTTAATCTCATCGATTTTTAATTCGATGTGGATCGCCATTACAGCCATGTTGATTACGGTGAGCTTGGCAAGTGTTTATGCTTTTGCATTGATCAATTGCAATATTCGAGGCAAAGCTTTCTTTAAAACCGTGGCATTTTTACCGATTCTTGCACCTTCACTTTTGCCTTCATTGGCTTTGGTGTATTTGTTTGGTCAGCAAGGTGTTTTTAAGGGCATGATGGGCGAGGTGGAAATTTATGGTCCACTAGGCATTTTGATCAGTTATTGCTTTTGGCTATTTCCTGCCATGGTCATGTTGATGATGGGGGCATTTCGCCATATTGATCAACATTTGATTGAGGCTTCTCATGCTTTAGGAAAAAATACACTACAAACCCATTGGGCTGTGACTTTTCCTGCGATTCGTTATGGTTTAGTCAGTGCCTGCCTGGTGGCATTTACTTATGTCATTACCGATTTCGGGATTCCCAAAGTGATAGGCGGCTCATTCAATATGATGGCGTTGGATGTATATAAGCAGATCATTGGTCAACAAAATATGAACATGGGTGCCGTCATTTCGATTTTGTTGCTCTGTCCTGCGGTGTTGGCATTCATTTTTGATCGATACCAAAGTCGTCATCAGGAACGCTATCAAAATTTCCAAATTAAGCCTTATCGTTTGCGTGCCAATCCTCGAATTGAAAAAGCATTAACTGTATTTTGTGGGGTGATTTCAGGCGGCATTTTACTGATTATTGTGACTGCGATTCTCGCATCATTCATTCGCTATTGGCCCTATGATTTGTCTATGACCTTAAATCATTATCGTTTTGAATATGTGGATGGTGGTGGTTGGGCAAGTTATTTTAACTCAATCAAATTGGCATTGTTCAGTACAGTTTTCGGTACGATGATAATTTTCATCATTGCCTTATTTAGTACCCGTTTTAAAGCACATCCTTTACTTAAAAATTATGTAAAAGTCTTGGTGTTATTGCCTTTGGCTGTGCCGGGCTTGGTGTTGGGTATTGCTTATATCTTGTTCTTTAATGCACCGCAAAATCCTGTGTCTTTCGTTTACGGTACGATGACGCTGTTGGTGATTTCAACCATTATTCATTATTACACTGTGCCACATTTGACCTTAACGCATGCGATTCAACAGATCCCGAATCAACTTGATCATGCTGCACAAAGTTTAGGATCTTCACATTGGACAATGTTCCGCAAAGTATATTTGCCTTTAACCTTTCCTGCGCTGTGTGATGTGTTGGTGTATTTATTTGTCAATGCCATGACTACTGTTTCAGCTGCGATTTTCCTTTATTCACCTGATACCAATTTGGCATCGGTTGCGGTGCTGAATATGGATGATGCAGGTGATACCGTGGCAGCTGTGGCGATGAGTATTTTGATTTTACTCACCTCATGTGCAGTCAAGTTGCTGCATTGGTTATTCACTCGGAAAATGATGGCATCGACACAACGTTGGCGTGAGCAAACACATTCATAACAAATTGATCTTTCAGTCAATCTTTTTAATTAACTAAACCATTTGAATTGAACGCTCTCTTTTAGGCGCTTGGGATTTTGCGTGCTAAAAAAGTAAATAAGGTGGAAAAGACAATGAATACAGCACAATTTGACTTAATTATTGTCGGTGCAGGCATTTTAGGATTATCGGCTGCGATCCAAGCGGCAGAGCAAGGTTTAAAGGTACAAGTCTTTGAAAAATATGCACAACCTATAGGTGCGACTCGCCGTAACTTTGGCATGGTTGGGACTTCGACTCTAAGCCGTCCTGATGCGAAATGGCGTGAATATGCTTTGGCAACCCGTGAATTTTATCAACGGATTCAGGCACAAACCGATATTTCATTTCAACAGCGAAACGGTTTGTATCTCGCGAATACCGAACTTGAATGGCAAGTATTAAACGAGTTTGCTCAAGCTGCAGCTGATTATCAGATTCCTGTAACTCTATTGTCTAAGCAGCAACTGTTTGATCAATATACTTATTTAAACCCAGAAACTGCGCTACGTGGCGGTATGGTTTTTCATGAAGATTATTCAGTTGAGCCACATTCGGTGGGACTGCGTTTGTTGCAATATGCCGAAAAACTTGGTGTACAAATTCATTGCAATGCCTCTGTGGTACTGACGCAATTTAACCAAGGCATGGCGCACATTCGCTTGGCATCAGGTCAAACATTTACCGCAAATAAAGTCATGATTTGTCATGGTGAAGAGACACAATTGTTGTATCCCGAGCTCTTACAACAAAAAGGTTTATTGCGTTGTACTTTACAAATGGCATTAACCAAACCGCTAAAAGTCAATCTCAAAGCTTCGATTTATTCAGGATTGTCGATCTCTCGTTATCCCGCTTTTGAGATTTGCCTTAGTCATCAAGATTTACGCAATGAATCACAAATCGATTTAGTTGAAAAGTACGGTATTCATATCCTGATTAAACAAAATGAATTCGGACAAATTATTTTGGGCGATAGCCATGAATATTATCCGATTGAAGACATACCACAATTTAATCAACGTGAAGAAATTAACCAATTCATTTTGCAATATTGCAAAGAAAATATTGGCTTAGAACTACCTGAAATTGAATCTCGTTGGAATGGTTACTATCTGACTCATCCTACGGAATTGGCATGTGTGATGGAAGTTGAAACCAATATTTTCCTTGTCAGTGCGATTGCAGGCAAAGGCATGACCACAGGCGCAGGATTTATGAAAGAAATGTTAGAAAATTATATTTTGTAATCTGGTTTAAACCAGATTTGTTTATGCTGTATGAAATTGATCAAAGGTTAGGCGAAATGAACGCACAAATTGAACTTGCAAACACAATTGAAAACGATGTTGAAAATAAATACTTACTGTTGACACCAGGACCATTGTCTACTTCGAAAAGTGTGCGTCGTGTGATGCAACGTGATTGGTGTACTTGGGACAAAGAATATAACGCATTGGTTCAGGAGATCCGCAGTCGTTTGGTGGCGTTGGCAACTGCAAAACCTGAACAATATAGTGCTGTGTTGATGCAAGGCAGTGGGAGTTTCTCTGTAGAAGCAGTGTTAGGTTCGGCGATTCCAAAGGATGGTAAAATTTTAATTATCAATAACGGGGCATATGGTGCACGCATGGTGCAAATGGCTCGATGTTTAAAAATTGACGTGGTGGAATTACGCTACCCTGAAATGCAAATCCCTCAACTGACTGATATCGAAAAAGCACTTGAAGATGACAGCATCACTCATGTGTCATGTGTGCATTGCGAAACCACCACAGGTGTATTAAACCCAATTCAAGCGATTGGGCGTATTGTCAAAGCCAAAAACAAAGTGTGGATTGTCGATGCGATGAGTTCTTTTGGTGGCGTGCCAATGGACATTGCAGAGCTCGAAATTGATTTCTTGATTTCAAGTGCCAATAAATGCATTCAAGGTGTACCTGGCTTTGGTTTTATTTTGGCAAAACGTGAGCAATTACAAGCGTGCAAAGGTTTGGCTTGTTCAGTCAGTTTAGACCTATACGACCAATGGAACACCATGGAACAGCATAATGGTAAATGGCGTTTTACTTCGCCCACTCATGTGGTGCGGGCTTTTTATCAAGCGCTTTTAGAATTAGAGCAAGAAGGCGGAGTAACCGCACGTTATCAGCGTTATTTCAATAATCAACAACGTTTAGCCGCAGGTATGCAAGCGCTTGGTTTTGAAATGGTCTTAGATCAAGACGCACCACAATCTCCAATTATCACTACATTTTTATATCCAAATGAAGCCGATTTTAGCTTCCAAGCCTTGTATGAAAATCTGAAACAAGCAGGGTTTGTAATCTATCCGGGCAAAGTCACCGACTTAAATTGCTTCCGTATCGGCAATATCGGAGAGATTTATTTAGATGATATTGAACGACTTTTAACAGCGATTGAGCACTATCGTATTTGATTGGAATTCACAGTTCCTTTTCTTGTGCCATTTATGGCTCAGGGCGGAGGTTAGGCTGGGGAGATTATAAATCCTCTTCCTAGCTCTCCTTTTAAAAGGAGCGGGCGCTGCCATTAGAAATTAAATATTACGCAAAACTTAACTTACGCAATACAGCTATTTTTAACTTTGAGAAATGAATAGGATAACCTTATGAACACTTCAAATTCAGCATTACAAGCCGTCGTTTTTGATTGGGCAGGTACAACAGTAGATTTTGGTTCACGCGCACCAATTTTGGCATTTATAGCTTTATTTGCATATAATAAAGTTGAAATTTCAATTGAAGAAGCACGTGCACCAATGGGTTTGGAAAAACGCGATCACATTGCGGCAGTTTTGAAAATGCCTCGTGTTGCAAGTGCGTGGAAACAGGCACATGGTGCTGAAGTGACTGTGGCGGATATTGACCGTTTATATCAGGACTTTATTCCATACCAATTGAAAAGCATCCCAAGCTGCTCAAAATTGATTCCGGGTGCATTAGACGCATTTGCTGATATTCGTGCCCGTGGTGCAAAAATTGGCAGTAATACTGGTTATGCTTCGATGATGATTGGTCAATTGGTGCAAGATGCAGCTGATCAAGGTTATGTGCCTGACTGTACTATTACAGCCAGTGATGTGAAACATGGCCGTCCTTATCCTGAAATGTTGTGGAAAAACCTAATTGAACTTGATGTGTTAGATATTAAAACTGTGGTGAAAGTGGATGACACAGTGGTCGGCATCGAAGAAGGTTTAAACGCTGGTTGTTGGACTGTGGGCTTGGCCGTCAGTGGGAATGAAGTGGGGCTAAGCTTCGAAGAGTGGTCTGCACTATCAGCGTCTGAACAACTAGGTTTAAAAGAAAAAGCATACGCAAAAATGAATGCTTCAGGTGCACATTATGTAATTGATAGTATTGCTGACTTACCTGCGGTATTGGATGCGATTGAACAGCGTTTAGCAAATGGTGAAAAGCCTTAATAGATGATGAATACCAGTCTTTATGACTGGTATTTTTTTAGAGCTGAAATATCAATTCTTTTTTTAATTTCCTCATGCTGCATGAAAATGATGAATCCATGAGAAATTGTTTAATTAACTTGAGTGTTTGCTTGGTTGTTTGTGGTAGACCAAGCTATGAGTTAAATCGATTTTATAAGGAAGCGAGTACGGTTTTCCAAAATTATTCTTATAAAACTTATGTTGCCTAATAGCATCCATTCAATGTTTTGCAATGTAAGTTGCCCCCCTTTCATGAGGGACTAAGGACTATTTAAACTGTTGCATCAATCAAATTCGCACCCAGTTATCGACTGCAATTCGTCAAAGCTTAAACTGTCTACATTTTCAATGACTTTCACACCTTTCTCAGCCACATCAATCACACAAAGATCAGTATAAATACGATCAACACATTTCAAAGCTGTTACAGGATAAGATAATTTAGTCTTAATGTTATTTATCTAAAATTGATTCAAAAGCTTTTAAACGTTTGTGAATGGAAAGTAACTCTATAATTGTTTTCCAAGAGTTAATCAAATATTGAAAAGATTGACGTACTTGATCAAAAACGTTGGTAATTTGGGTAATGAGTCCTAATGTCATTTTTCCAGCTGCAATGGATGGAAATAAAACGAATAAGCTAAACAAAATATCTAATTGAATATACCAGATGCTTGCTAGGTTAAAATAGGTGTAATGAAAGTACAATCGGAAATAGTTTTGCCGAACACTTCCAAATAGTGCTTTTAATGTTTTAGGTTGTGCCCGTTGCTCATGATCCTCTCCATAAACCAATTCTTCGCGATATGCCGCTTCAACCTTTTGATTATTAAATTGTAGACCGGGCAATTTAATCCCGACCAGCATAAGTAAAACTGTACCGAATATTGCCCATACGATTGCTGCCCAGACTAAAGAATGATCAATATTTCCAACTAGTGGTAATTCTGTTACTTGTTTAGAAAGTTCAAATAAAATCGGCAGGAAAGCAATTAATACCATGATCGCCTTAATAAAATTTACACCAAGGTCTTCTAAAATTGTTGCAAAACGCATGGTATCTTCTTGAACACGTTGGGAAGCACCTTCTACATGACGTAGTTCTTGCCAGTGCTTGGTATAATATTCATTCATAGCTGTGCGCCAACGAAATACATAATGGCTGGTAAAAAAAGAATTGATTACAGCTAAAGTAACTGCAACTAGAGCAATCAATAAGAAAGTAATTGTTCCCATATAGAGTTCTTTAATATCACCTCCACCATTTTCTAACATGTTTTGAATAAGGTTATAGAATGGTTGATACCAAGCATTGATTACGACGCTTACTTGAACGCCAAACCAGATATTAAATAGAATAAATGATGACCCCCATACGGACCATCTTTGCCAACGGTTATCTGATTTTAAATGCCAAAAACCTGCAAAAATAGACGTTGAGATGAAGAACCATAAATAAAACCATATAAAAGAGAGTGACCAGAAGCGACTAACGCCTATGGGAAGTTCTATATTTGCATAACCTTTGGGTAAACCTAAAAACTCACCCCAATGGCTTCCGCCAGAATTCCACAAAAATAAATTAATGATGAACCAAGCAATTAAGGATAAAAAAAACCACTTTGGATTGGGAAAAAACGACCTAAACATGTAAAAAATGCCCTGTGACTTGAAGGAACGCAGTTAATAAGACTATTTAAGTGTTATGTTATAATATAACAATAAAGGGCATTCAAGTGCATTTCTAATGTTGAGTTTTCATTTCATCTGAAATTTAAAAAATAAAAGCTTACGGTGAACTTATCGTTCTGTACCAAATGACTTTTTGGGATAGTTACAATCGAAATTGGCCAACAAAATAAGCAGTTATCATTTAACTAATGTGCTTTAGACCATAAGAAAAATCTGAGTTTTGACTAGTATCGTTTGAGGTGTATTTGCAGTAAAATTTTGATTTTATGGAAAAATTTATATAAATAATGAATTTGAAAACGGACAAGTTAAATCAAAATTTAAGTAATGGGATTCATTTTTTGTAAAAGTATTTCAGTGGGTTGCATGGAAGTGCTGCGGTAACTTTTGAAAAATGGAAGGTTTTTCATAGTTAAGTTATTCAAAGCCCCACCAATAAATAATGATGACTATTCGCATGTATCTGTTTAGGTGGTATTTAGCCACCGGGACGATTTTCTTGGCTTCACACAGCATCTCTAAAGTCGTATCTCAGCTTTTCAGCAAAATGAACTGATCAGTTACTTTTTGTTCGGCTCATATCCTAGACAACAAAGCCGCCAACAGCTGCTTAATAAAATTCAGAAATATTTTAAATATTATCAATAGGTTTTCTTAAATATGAGAAAGCTGCAAAACCTATTCCTTATGGATTGAGAAATCGACGATCTGCTTGGGTAAGTAAGCGACTTACAATATTTACACAGTCAAGCGAATAAACGTGATAGATCATGAAAATCTTTCAGCTACTAAGCAAGCTCAAAACTGGAAAAATAATTCAATACACTTTTAGAAAGACCGAAAAGAAGAAATTCAGCAACAGTCAAAACTAAAAGATATGAGGACACTGCATGATTTAGTCAAACAAATGCAGTCACTTCATTTATGCAATCAACCAGAATAAATGTGCCTACAGAATTTTGAATATATCTATGACTAAGGAGGATAAATAGGATTGAGTAAATAAGGCTTTTAGATGACAGCTTTATTTATGAGGAGCACTATGCAAAAAAACAAAAAATGCATGGTTATAGAGGATTTATAACGTGAATGATGCTGATTTCTAAAGAAAAGAAATCAAGATAGCAGGGAAATATATGAAACAGACTTTACTCACCGCTAGTATTGTGGCTTTGGCCACATTGGCTATGCCAGTTTTTGCTTCTGGTTTACAGAGCGTTAGTAGCAACTATGTGGCTTCTGATTATGCAAAAACCAAATATCCAGTTGTATTTAACCATGGGATGTTTGGTTTTACTCGACTCGGTCCGACAGCTTTTGGGATGGATTATTTTTATCAGGTTCTTCCAGATTTGGCACGTAATGGTGCGACGGTTTATGCAACCCAGGTTTCTCCACTAGAATCCACCGAAGTTCGTGGCGAGCAGTTGCTACAACAAGTAGATGAAGTTTTGGCACTCTCAGGAAAGTCAAAAGTTAATCTGATTGGTCATAGTCATGGTGGACCGACCATTCGTTATATTGAAGCAATTGCACCTGAGAAAGTCGCTTCACTCACTGCTGTTGCTGGAACGTTTAAAGGGTCCAAAGTGGGAGATGATATGTTGGATAATCCTGCTGAGAAATTTTTATTTACCGTCTTAGGACAATATATCGTTGCTCCAGTGGAGTTACTTCTACAAGGTAATCCTGATTTGCCGATTAGTCTGGATCGCTCATTAAAATCATTAAGTGAAAAGGGTTCTGCAGAATTCAATGCAAGGTTCCCAACTGCAGCAATTCCATCTGATTGTGGCAATGGTCAGAAGATTACCAGTAATGGGGTTTATCATTACTCGTGGACAGGTAAAGCTCAAGCAACCAATCTACTTGATGTCATTGACGTTGCCATTTCCACCATGGCACCAAGATCTTATAAAAATAATGACAATGATGGTTTGGTTAACCGTTGCAATGCACATTTCGGACAGGTGATTCGAGACGACTATAATCAAACGCACCTAGATGAAATTAATCAGATTTTGGGCTTGAAAGCATGGTTTGGACCTGATCCTGTGTCACTTTATCGTCAACAGGTTAATCGACTAAAACTTGAAGGCTTATAAGGGAATATTATAAGAAATAGACTCTAAGCGCATCATAAGGGAGTCTGAATATTCAGGCTTCTTTCATCTATGAATAGAAAGCTGATAGAGATCCATAACAGATCCTTACTAGCGGGGAAGATGACATCCATGTCGATCACTACACTTGTCTTTAAGACCAGCTTTATGCTGATATCCTTATACAGATCATAACGAGATCATACTGGTATCGATTTATAGAAAATCCACCTTTCCTGTTTTTACATCATAAATACCACCTGCAATGCCAATTTCACCTTCTTCGACCATCTTTTTCAGTACTGGGCTATTTCTTAAGATATAGGCAATATTATTTTGTACATTTGCGATGGTCACCGCCTGAATGAAATTACTGGTGAGTTGGTAATCGGTCATTTCTTTATGCACATTTTCTGCCGCCTGCATAATCGGTTTAAGAAAATATTGTACATGTGGGGTTTCGCTGAGTTGAGTAATATCCTTTTTTTGTTCATACATCTGACAAGCTGCTGTCACTGCACCACAATCTGTATGACCCAATACTAAAATTAATTTGGAACCCTTACTCTTACAGGCGAATTCTAGAGAGCCTAATACTTTTTCGCCCGCTATATTTCCAGCGATCCGTAAACTAAATAAGTCACCAATACCGACATCAAAAATCCGTTCTGTTGGTGCACGTGAATCCATACAGCCTAGAACGGCGGCAAATGGATGCTGTCCAGATTGTGCAGTGACTTGAATTTGACGAGCAATATTATGATAAATCCGTTCATGGTTAACGAACCGCTGATTGCCTTCTTTGAGTAGCTGAAACACTTGTGCAGGCGTAAGTTGTCGTTGAATTTCCTGAGTACTGACATCAATATCCAGTTCTTCTTCTTTAATTTCAGGATAATGTATTTTAAAGCCAATTAGTTTTACATCGATGCCATTTTCTGCAGCTGTTTCATCCCTAAAATCTTTAATCACTTGATATACATCCGGATCAATATAATAGGTATTCGACGCATCGATCACTACAGTATCGCCACTGACTATTTTCTCTAAGGCAGAAACTAATGCGGAACGATTTAAAAAGCTAATATTGGGTGCCAGTTCAATACGGGTAATATTTCCATGCAAATGTGCTTCATGGATGATACGAACACCACGGAATAAATTATTTTTTAATACAATGATAAAACTAATCAACAGCCCTAACAAAATACCGATAAGTAGATCCGTCGCGATAATTGCAACAACCGTTACAATGAAGGGTAGAAATTGCTTCCATCCTTGACCATAGATCCGTTTAAAAAGTGAAGGGCTGGCTAATTTTACGCCAGTTAAAATTAAAATGGCGGCAAGGGAAGATAATGGAACAACATTGATTAATGGTGTCAGAAATAAAACCGCAATAATCAATAAAATACCGTGAAAAATTGCAGAGAATTTGGTCTTTGCACCACTTGCTGCATTGACTGAACTTCGGACAATCACTGAGGTAATCGGCATACCTCCAATTAAACCAGACATGGTATTTCCGATACCTTGAGCCACCAACTCTTTGTTTGGCGGAGAGGCACGCTTTTGCGGATCCATTTTGTCCGCAGCTTCTAGATTTAATAGTGTTTCAAGCGAGGCGACGATCGCCAGCGTAATGGCACCTGTATAAATTATAGGATTATTCCATTGAGTGAAGTCAGGGAAACTGATAATTGATTCAACACCTGAAAAAATATTGGGAAGATTGACTAGATGTTCAGTGCCGACTGCGAGGCTGGAATTGGTACTGATAAAAAAATAGTTTAAGAGTCCCGCAAAAATGACCGCAATAAGTGCAGAGGGTACAACCATTTTTTTTAAAGGTGTTTTATCCCACAATAAAATAATGAATATACTTGAGATACCAATGATTGCCGCACCATAATCAAGATGCTGTAATAGGCCTGTCCCTTCGGACCAACGTTGTTGAAGAATTTCGGTTTTAATCCCAAAGAGCAGAGGAAGTTGATTGATAATCAAGATTAATCCGATGGCAACAAGAAGCCCCATAATCACATTGGTTGGGATAAAATTTGAATAGGTCCCCAACCGAAATAACCCGAAAAATAATTGGATGAGGCCGGCTAAAACTAAACAAAATAAAAAAGCTTGGTAGTTGCCTTCAAGCTTATCTAGCTGTGTTAAAACAATAGCGGTAAGCCCAGCAGCGGGACCTGACACACTGATATGAGAACCACTCAAATAACCGATAACGATTCCACCAATGACACCCGCAATAATACCGGAAATCAAGGGTGCACCTGAGGCACTGGCTATACCTAAACAGAGCGGTAGAGCAACTAAAAAAACAACTAAACCTGAGAGCAAATCATTTGTATAAAACTTTCTTCTGGGAACCAATTCCTGTTGCATAAATATTCTCGGCAAATTTATAAGTTTGATATGCATTTGGATACAGCCTATTTCATGCTGTACACAAACTTGCCTAAGTTAGATGAGAATGCGTCCGTAAACTTTAATAAAGACCAAATGACAACAGATTATGAAAGAAACTCTATATCAGCTTTACAAATGATAAATTTTTCTGAATATTAAAGAAATTCTTAAATATTTGTTCGAACAATTTGGTTAAATTATAAGTATTTTAATACGTTAATTTTAATTTGATTTTTAGGTTTTTGGCTAAAAAGTGCTGATGAAGTCTGTATAACTTATGGCTTGAGCAATAAGGAATGGTGATGTATTTGTTTTTTAATAGGTAAGTTTTACTTTCGAGCCGTGAGATCCTTTTCCAAAAAATTATTCAGATGTAAAACTTTTATTGTTTTTATATTGGGTTTTGTAGGGTTTATGAAATATTTTAGAAAATATGTTTTTTCACGTGAATTTGGTTGTTTATTTGAGTGGGTAAAATGAGTATTGCGGTGTTTTAACTACACAATGCTTGCGGAGATATTTACTATATCTACTCATCTGTTGGTGCTATATCATGTGAAAAAACATGTTATATTTCATTTGTATCTGAAATGGATTTTCAACTAAAACGGTCTGTTGAGTACAACTCGTTTAGTAGGAGGCAGGAGCTGATACAATTTCATTAAAAAATACTTTTTATCTTCACGACTATTTTTAATATTATTCGCAACATTGATTTTGAAAACTTTTGCGCTATAAATGTCAAAAAATATAAATGGATGGATTACTAGATGGATAATTATTTAAGGGACTAAATTGAAGACGACATTCGTTTTTTAAAAGCTAATCAAGCATATTAACAAGTCAGATATTTATAAATTATAAGTATTTTTAATAGCTTAGTGTTTATTGATGTGATTCTGAAATTGTGTATAAAACAATGTGGATACTTGATCAATAAATATTTGTAATGGGGGTATTTATGGTCGTTTTATCCTATTTAAAAAACCAAAATAAACATTTCAACGCCATAAAAAACCAACAAATAACGATTGCAGCTAAAGCAAACATTGTTATCTGTATCGCATTTTGCCTATTTTGGACAATATATTTTAGCTTTGCTGAGATGTGGTTCATTGTTTGTATTGATATTTTTTTTACAGCAATGTCTATCTTCAGTTTATTTTTGATTTATATACATCGAATTTCAGCGGGCATATTGGTTTCACAAATTGTCCTCTTTGTTTTTCCTGTGGTTTTTTGCTTAATATTTGATGTGGCTACAATAGATCACCCCAGAGTTGCGCATTTATTTCTTCCAGCAGGAGCTATATTGGGATATTTGAATTATCGAAGAGATCCCAATGCGTTACAACTGATTTTAATTATCTTATCCATTGCCGCTTTTATCTTTTTTAGCGGGAGTGCGTTTACTTTAGATGGAGCAATACCTTTAGCTGAAAGCATTCGAGCTTATGGTGGTTGGATTGCAATATCCGTTGCCACTTTAATGATTTGTATCTCAATTTTTGTGATGCAATTGGAGTTGCAAATTGAAAACAAGTTGGTGCAGGATCTACGTTTAGCGCTTTCAAAACAACAGTTTGAGCTCTTTTATCAACCTCAAGTAAATTCTTCTGAAAAAATTATAGGCGCTGAAATTTTGTTACGTTGGTGTCACCCGACACTTGGCTATATCCCTGCGAAAGATTTTATTCCTGTAGCGGAAACTTTGGAGTTAATGCCTAAAATTGGAGATTGGATACTGATTCAGGCAAGTAAAGTATTACAAGACTGGCGTAAAAATGAATCTACAAAAGATCTTACACTTTCAGTCAATATAAGTGCTGATCATTTCATGCAAGAGAATTTTGAGCAAATCGTTACTTCCATGGTGCAGAAAAATGCAGTGTTTCCATCCCAACTTATATTAGAAATAACTGAAAGGGTTGCATTAAATAATATTGAAAGTGTTATAGAAAAAATGGGTTTTCTACATAAAAATGGCATTCAGCTTTCTTTAGATGATTTTGGTACTGGCTATTCATCATTAAGCTATTTGCAGAAAATGCCCATTAGCCAAATCAAAATTGATCAGAGTTTTGTGCAAGCGGCTTTAGAAGATGAGCGGTGTAATAAATTGGTATATGGGATTGTTAAAATTGGCCTTGATTTAAACCTGCGTGTTTTAGCAGAGGGGATTGAGACCGTTGAGCAATTTAATCGCTTTCAAGAAAATGGTTGTACTGAATTTCAAGGCTACCTATGGGGATGTCCAATGCCTTTAACAGATTTTATGAGCAAAGTAGCTGAGGAAAATCATTAAAGTTTAGATAAAAAATCCACTCAAGATAAACTATAAAAATTATTCAAATCCCTAAAATAACTCAAAAACAGAGCCTTACTAAACTAGCTTACAATTTTAACCACAAGCGTGTCGTAAAATGCTAAGTCAGTGTCGTCTTATGTAAAGTGAGCTGCATCTGCTGTGTTGTAGTTTTAATCATGATTTTTAAATATTGATAAAAATACGGCATGGATAGGGAAATGGCATTGAATAAAGCAATACGGTTTTATGAAACAGGAACACCAGATGTTTTGCAATATGAAGACATCGATGTTGGTGAACCAGCAGCAGGGCAAGTGCGTCTGCGTCATGTGGCAGTTGGATTAAATTATGCTGACACTTATTTTCGTGACGGCACATATAAGATTCCACTACCAAACGGGATGGGCGTAGAAGCGTCTGGTGTAGTCGAAGCCGTAGGTGAGGGTGTAGCTCACATTCAAGTGGGTGATCGAGTCACTTATACCGGTTTTTTAAATACGTTAGGTGCTTATAGCACTGCACGTCTAATCTCAGCTGATGTATTAATCAAACTACCTGAAGAAATTTCTTGTGAAACAGCCGCAGCAATGACCATGCGGGGATTAACCTCGGCTTATTTAATGCGTCGTATTTATGACTTTAAAAAAGGGGACAGCATTTTATTACATGCCGCCGCAGGTGGTGTGGGCTTGATTGTTTCTCAATGGGCAAAGTTACTCGATTTAACTGTGATTGGTACAACCTCTTCAGAAGAAAAAGCGCAAATTGCCCGTGCACATGGCTGTGACCACGTCATTAATTATAGCTATGAAAATGTTGCAGAACGAGTACGCGAATTAACCGATGGGGTCGGTGTGAATGTGGTCTTTGATAGTGTCGGTAAAGATACTTTTATGGCATCGCTTGATTCATTAAAACGCCGTGGTTTATTGGTTTGTGTGGGGACTGCTTCTGGTGCAATTCCAGAATTTAACCCCGTCTTGTTGGCAATGAAAGGCTCTCTATATATGACTCGTCCAGCACTGGCAGATTTCATTGCTGATCCTATAGAAAAACAAGAACTTGCCAATGAACTATTTGACCACGTCCGACATGGACGCATCAAAATTGAAATCAATCAACGCTATGAACTCAAGGATGCAGTTCAAGCTCACCGTGATCTAGAAGCACGTAAAACCACAGGATCATCAATTTTTGTCATTTGAAGGGATATCTTATGCAAGTTGAACAATTAAGTTGCAATATCGGTGCAGAATTGTTGGGGGTCAATCTGGCAGATGCCATTGACGATGAGGGGCTATTTACTGAAATTCGTCAGAATTTGTTAAAGCATCGGGTTTTATTTTTAAGAGATCAAAACCTAAGCCGAGCTGAACATGTAGCATTTGCTGAGCGCTTTGGACAACTAGAAAGCCATCCTGCTGTTGGAAGTCATCCAGAGCATCCTGGGCTGGTACAAATTTATAAAAGCCCAGAGAGCCCAATTGATCGTTATGAAAATGCTTGGCATAGCGATGCAAGCTGGCGCAAAGTTCCGCCAATGGGTTGTGTACTACGTTGTATTGAATGTCCGACAGTGGGTGGAGATACCATGTGGACCAATATGGTGATGGCCTATGAAAATCTACCCGTAGAAATCAAAACAAAAATTGCAAATTTACGCGCCTATCACAGTATTGAAGCCAGTTTTGGCGCAATGATGCCGATTGAAAAACGTTTGGCATTAAAAGAACAGTTCCCCGATGCAGAACATCCTGTGGTACGTACGCATCCTGAAACGGGTGAGAAGATTCTTTATGTCAACGCCTTTACCACTCATTTTAGTAATTACCATACCAAAGAACACGTCCGTTTTGGACAAGATGCCAACCCCGGTGCAACCGATTTACTGCGTTATTTAATTACCCAAGCCTATATTCCTGAGTACCAAGTTCGTTGGAGTTGGAAGCCGAATAGTATCGCAATTTGGGACAACCGTAGTACACAACATTATGCCGTAATGGACTATCCACCATGTCATCGAAAAATGGAACGTGCGGGCATTATTGGCGATGCAACTTACTAAGCTGAGCAGTTAAAGATTTTATTCAAACCCTATTTTAAAAATACATATGGAGATGTTTATGCAATTTTTTGATGACTCATTACACCCTGAAAACATGGACAAAGTGGTGATTACGGTAGCACCTTATGGGCCTGAATGGATGCCTGAGGATTTTCCTGAAGATATCCCGGTGACCATGCAAGAACAAATTCAAAAAGCGGTAGAGTGCTATGAAGCAGGTGCTTCAGTCCTCCATCTGCATGTTCGAGAACTAGATGGGAAAGGTTCGAAACGTCTGTCTAAGTTTAATGAACTCATTGCCGGTGTGCGTGAAGCGGTGCCTGATATGATCATTCAGGTAGGTGGATCAATTTCTTTTGCTCCAGAAAGTGAAGGTGAAGCTGCAATTTGGTTAAGCGATGATACGCGTCATATGCTGGCTGAGTTAATGCCAAAACCAGACCAAGTAACCGTGGCGATCAATACCACTCAAATGAATATTATGGAGTTGCTCTATCCTGAATATTTAGAAGGCACTTCTTTGGCACATCCAGCAATTCAGGCAGCTTATGCAGAAATGACAGTACCTGCAGGTCCAGCTTGGGTTGCAGAGCATTTAAAGCGTTTAACTGAAAATGGCATTCAACCGCATTTCCAGTTAACTGGGATGCATGGTTTAGAAACGCTGGAACGTATGGTACGTAAAGGGCTGTATAAAGGTCCGTTGAATCTAACCTGGATTGGAATTGGTGGTGGTTTTGATGGGCCAAATCCTTTTAACTTCTTTAACTTTATTCATCGCGTACCTGATGGTTGTACTTTAACTTCAGAGTCTTTACTTAAAAATGTTTTGCCGTTTAACACCATGTCAATGGCGATGGGCTTACATGCACGTGTCGGAAATGAAGACACCATTATCGATCATCAAGGTCAGCGTTTTTCTTCAGTACAGCAAATTCAACAGACCGTGCGTATTGCCCATGAATTAGGTCGTGAAGTTGCATCAGGTAAAGAAGCACGTGAAATTTATCGTATTGGCGTGCAATACGACACGATTGAAGAAACTTTGTTGGAAAATGGTATGGCGCCCAATCGTAAAGCAGGTCAAAAGGGTGTTCCACAGCGTAAATAATGATTTGAGCCAAAAGGATTTTTGATTCAAACAGTGAGAAAAAGATGATTACGTTACTGTGAAGTCACGTAGTCATCAAAAAACTGAATGAGAAATTATAAAAACACAAGGAGAACGTATGGATGCGCATCAATATTCAAGTCCTGCGGACGGTGTAGATACTTCGGTTGGCATTCCACGTAAATATGCATGGTGGGTTTTTGCACTGACATTTGGTTTGTTGATTTCTGACTATATGTCACGGCAAGTCTTAAATGCAGTATTTCCACTGATCAAAAGTGAATGGACTTTAACAGACAGCCAACTTGGATTATTAAGTGGGATTGTGGCCTTGATGGTGGGTTTATTAACCTTACCATTGTCAATCTTGGCAGATCGTTTTGGCAAAGTAAAAAGCTTAACTTTGATGGCGGTGTTATGGAGTTTAGCGACTCTAGGCTGTGCAATTGCTGAAAGTTATCAACATATGTTTATTGCCCGATTTATGGTGGGTGTTGGCGAAGCTGCCTATGGCAGTGTCGGGATTGCTGTTGTTGTATCGGTTTTTCCTCGTGATATGCGTGCAACTTTAGCAAGTGCTTTTATGGCAGGTGGTGTGTTTGGCTCATTCTTAGGCATGGCTTTAGGCGGTGTAATGGCTGAACATTTTGGCTGGCGTTGGGCATTTGGTGGAATGGCAGTCTTTGGGCTGATTCTGGCATTTTTATATCCTATTGTGGTTAAAGAAAACAAGATAGGAACCGTTCAAGGCAAAATTAAGACCCAACAGAAACAGGAGAAGTCGAGAAGTCCTTTACGATCAATTTATTCAAGTCGGTCTGTGATCGCCACTTATATTGGCAGTGGCTTGCAATTGTTTGTGGGTGGCACGGTCATCGTTTGGCTTCCCAGTTATCTCAATCGATATTACGGATTGGGGACAGATAAAGCGGGGCTGGTCGCGGCAATGGTTGTACTCAGTAGTGCAGTTGGCACGATTTTATGTGGGATGTTATGTGATCGTTTAGGACGAGATCGACCAGACCGAAAAGTCAGTTTAGCGATTGCATTTTGTTTGATCGGTTGTGTGTTGTTATCCATTGCTTTTGCCATGTCTGTCGGAAATGCTCAATTGATCATGATTTGTATTGGGATGTTTATCGCATTGGGTACCAATGGACCATCCAGCGCAATGGTTGCCAACCTAACACATCATTCTGTACATAGCACAGCATTTGCAACATTAACTTTGGCAAATAATTTTCTCGGCTTGGCTTTAGGACCTTTAGTAATTGGAAAGCTATCTGACGTGATTGGTTTACACCATGCTTTTCAATTGATGCCTCTGATGAGCATTGTGGCTGCTGCCGTATTCTTCTATGCAAAACGCCATTATGCCCATGATATTAAAAAATTTAATGCACAAGCAGCACGACAAGGTCAAACAGTACAAGCACAGTCATGCAATATGGGTAATCAGTAATGACGCGTAAAATGAATATTGAAGTTTTTTTTGATTTTATCTGTCCTTGGTGTTTGATTGGAAAACGTCATTTACAGACTGCGATTCAAAAATTAAAACAAAGTGATCCAGATGTTGAGGTCAATATCCAGTGGCGTGGTGTACAGCTTTTACCCCATATTCCACTGGTGGGTGTTCCTTTTGATGCCTTTTATTTACAACGATTAGGCAGTTCAACAGCCGTTCGAATGCGTCAAACTCAAGTTCGTCAAGCCGCGAAAGCGGTCAATGTCGATATTGATTTTGATCGGATTCGTCGTATGCCAAACACAGCTATGGCACATCATTTTTTTGCAAATATTTCAAAAGTATATCATTCAGATCAAAGTGAGCGATTTTTAGATGCGCTATTCACAGCCTATTTTCATCATTCGGAAAATATAGGCGAGTTAGCAACATTGCAGAAAATAGCCATGTATTGCGGTTTTGCGGATGAGGTGGTTGAAGGTATTTTAGCAAAACCATTCGTTCCTTTTATCTCAGCAGATACAGGGGGTAAAGGGGTACCATATTTTGTTTTTGATGGAAGTTTTGCAATGGCAGGAGCGCAACCTGCAAGTGCACTTTATCAAGCAATGCTGGAAACGCTTCAAACACAAGGACAAATGGTATGAGCTTGCGTTTTCAAGTTCCTCAAGAAAAAATCCCAACTTTAGGCAATCGATCCTTTTTGATGATCGGTGACCGATCTCTAATTTTATTTAATATTGCTGAACAATTTTATGCGATTAATGACAGTTGCCCGCATCAGGGTGCCTCATTACTCAATGGGAAATTAGAAGGCAGGGTAATTCAATGTTGTGCACATGGTTTACGTTTTGACTTGGCAAATGGTTATTTACTCAATTCAACACAGCTACAAGTTCAATCATACCCAGTAGAAGTGATTGGCGAAAATGTTTTTATTGGTTTGGATTGTGGAGTAGCGCTAGATGAGTAAATTAGATTCTATGGCTTGGCAGCCACGGCTAAGTGCGCTTATGCCTGGATTTATTGTCAGTACTGTGGTTGCCGCTGCGGCCTGTTTTTTATCTGAGCATTATGGTGCACCAGTGATGTTATTCGCTTTGTTGCTTGGGATGGGCGTGAACTTTCTTGCAACAGAAGGAAAGTGTAAAGCGGGTATCGAATTTACTGCGCGAGAAGTATTGCGTTTTGGGATCGCCTTACTCGGAATGCGAATTACCCTTGAGCAAATGACTGCGCTAGGTTGGCAGCCCATTGTTTTGGTCATTTCATTGGTCGTCATTACCATTCTTGCTTCAGTCATCGCAGCAAAAGTGCTCGGGTTTAATAAATTTTTCGGTATGCTGACTGGTGGTGCGACAGCGATCTGTGGAGCTTCCGCAGCATTGGCTTTGTCTGCAGCATTACCCAGTCATCCACAAAAAGAAAAAGCAACCTTATTCACCGTCATTGGAGTATCTGCACTTTCAACTTTAGCAATGATTGTTTATCCCATGATTGCGCGATGGTTGGAATTGACACCACAACATGCAGGGATTTTTTTAGGTGCAACCATCCATGATGTCGCCCAAGTGGTGGGGGCAGGTTATAGCATGTCTACAGAAACAGGCGATACTGCAACAGTGGTGAAATTGATGCGAGTTGCCATGCTTCTACCCGTGATCATCTGTGCAGCCATGATTACCCGTATGCAAGGCGTACCCTCTACGGGCAAAAGACCGCCATTATTGCCTTGGTTTGCAGTAGGATTTTTAATTCTTGCCTGTATAAATAGTACTGGCTGGGTACCTACAGTTGTTCAAACTGGAATGAATGAATTATCTCGTTGGTGTCTGATTATTTCGATTAGTGCGCTAGGGATGAAAACACAATTAAAAGAGTTAGCAACGGTGGGTATTAAACCGATCCTGCTGATGATTGGAGAAAGCGTTTTTCTGGTATTGTTGGTACTCAGCCTGATGCATTGGTTATTTTAGTCAAGCTTTGATTTAACAAAAGTTTTGCAAGGTACAACGTTAAAGTTGATTTACGCAAAACTTTTGTTTTAAGTGGCTTTTCTTATTATTGTTTTGAAGTTAATACCAAGTTAGTCGTACCTTACTTGAATTTATATCGTATTTCCATCAATGATCTCAGCCTTATTGTGGGTACGCCAAGCATTGGGTGTTATACCAAATTGACCGATAAACCATCGTGTAAAAGAGCTCGGCATAGCGTAACCAAGAATATCTGAAACTTGAGCCAGTGAATAATTGATATTTCTTAAATAGCGAAATACCAAATTTCTGCGGACATCATTCATTAATTCACTAAAATTTGTATGTGCAGCTTCTAGACGCCGTTGCAGCGTTCTGACATTGACTTCATGGGTCTGCGCGACTTGATCAATTGTGGCACGTCCCATCGGTAAAAGCAGATAGATACTTTTACGGATATCAAAAATAAGTGATGATTCATTGTCTTTTTGTAAGATGTCAATATCGAGATAGCGCTGTGCATGGTTTGCCATTGCTGTATTTGCTTGAGGATTGATTTTATCAAGCTCTGATGATGAGCAGACAATACCATTAAACTCGCTACCAAATTCAAGTGAACTTCCAAAAACACGTTGATGCACTGTTAAGTCTTTTGGTGAATCGTGGGTAAAATGAATACTTAATGGGTGCCATTTTTGAGCTAATAATGCAGCACAAAAACGATGGGTAATCCCCAAAGCCAATTCAATCGCTTGACGACTATACTTTGCTGAAGCAGAAATCACTTCTACCCGAATAATCACGGTTTTTCCAACTTCTTCTATATATATTTCAAGCGCGTTATTGATGATATTTCGGTATCTTACAATTGTTTTTAAGGCATCACGTAACGTCTGTTGATAGCTTAATAATAGGCTTAGCTCACCAAAATCAGCAATTTGACGTTGTTCGGCCATATGTAGACCAAACACTTCACAACCACTGATTTGAGCAGATTGCTCTAATAGTGTCATGACTTTGTCGACGGAAATACGTTGTTTTGAATCATTTAATTGAGCAGAATAAATTCCAGCATCAGATAATAAATGGTATGGATTAAGGTCTAATTGTCGGCTTACATCCAGATAATTCTTAAGTACCGCTGTATGTGCAAGAGGAACCAATTTACACTCTCCTTGTCTTTTCATTAACCGTCCTGGTCAATACACCACTGTTTGAAGACTGTACCAATACGCATTTATAAAAAGTTTTTGCGTATGTGTAATCTCAATAATTTTATCAAAATTTTTTAAAAAGCATCTCAATTCATTACACATTGAGATGATTGAAATAGAGTATCAAATTTGTTTAACAAAGAGGAGTGTTTTAAAAGGACTGCACTTTATTAAGTAAAGAACAGCCTTTTAAAACGTATTAATGTGCTACACAACTTAGGGATATTGCTTACACATTAATTTTTTAGATGGGGCATTGCGACTCATATCGTATTGTAGATATTCAGTACACAATATCGTTAAAAATTAAATTAATGGTTATAAGACCAATTTCAATCCATTTAATTAAAAACGATAGCCTACCCCAAGGTATGTGACCAAAGGATCTAAATCAATTTTTGTCGTGGACTTGATCAATTGGGTACCTGTCGATGTATCTGTGACAGTCACAGTTGCTACATTATTAAAGTTTGGCATATAACTTAAAGATCCAGTGGTAAACCAACGATCGGTTAAATCAAAGGTAAATCCTGCTGTGAGTACTGGTGCAAAGGCATCACTGGTTTTAACTTTAACTTTTGGTGTCGCTGTTGAACTGCCTTGACCACCGTGCAATGCTTCACCCGCTCGATCATTGAGGATATTATCAATCATATAACCTGCTTGAATAAGGTCTTGTTCTACACCGCCATTGAGCTTTAACTTATTAAAATGACCATATACAACACCCGCGCCAACAAAAGGTCGGAACTTATTTTGTCCTGAAGTGCCAAAATGATATTTGACTGTTGCTGCAGGCGTCCATGCAGTTACTTCTGCAACTTTGCCATGTGCATCAAGATCGGTAATTAAGGTATCTTTTAGCAGTTTTAAACCATTTAAATAGGTCGGTGGTGTGCCTTTTCCGGGAGTATTGGCAGTGGAGAGTGCCGAAGCTCTAATTTCTCCAACGCCATCAATATCAATTTTTGGTGGGATACCACCGACTAATTCAAGAGATACATGATCATTTACAAAGTAGCTTAGAGTTAAACCCAATGTATCGGTATCCGCGACTTCCATTCCACCTTGAGCGGTATAATCAGAAATACCTGTGATATCCGATCTGGCTCCGGTGGTTAGACTTGCTGGAACTTTATAATTGGGGTCTGCTTTACCATTTTTGATAAAAGTATTTAATAAAAGCCCACCCATTCCCTTAATTTCAGATGCATTGGTTTCGTAGTTGGCAATATCACTTCCCCATAATGATGATCCAACGCCATAGCTGCCACCTTCTACAACACTGGTTGTTACATGTGTTGAATTGGCTTTGCCTTGAGGCATGACATGCATCCAGCCTGCACTGACAGCCCAGCGTTTAGAGGTTGTAGAATCCGCATAACATAAATGAGTTGTTAATAGACATGCCAATGGCACAGCTATTCTACAAATTTGATTCATTTTAATTTCCTTGTAGTTCACTTTTTTATGGTTTCAGCGGATCCTTTCTGAAACACGGCCCCATTATTAAAGTTGGCATTGGTTAAAGCAATCTCACTGATTTCATCAAGAATATTCAGATTTTTAATGAAAAAATAAGTTAATCTAAAAATAAAACAATTAAATCAATCTCTTATAACTTTATAAGTCCATGCTCGAATGCTTTATTAGAGCTGTCATTTGTCATCAAATGAAAAGCAGTTGTCATCAAATGTACATCACCAAGATCAACTAAACCGTATTGTGAATAAGCCGTTTATAGAATTCATCTTCATTCATTTGGCGAAAACTTAAGGTAGATCAATGGAAAAAATACAGACAAAGGCAACTGTTTTAATTGTCCCAGGTTTACGTGACCATGTTACTGAACATTGGCAAACCTTATTAGAGCAAAGGCTGGTCAAGGTACGATCTGTCCCTGCATTAGAAACAGACAAACTCAACTGCATAAAAAGAGTTAAAGCGATTCAAACGCAACTTGAAGAAATTGATGGCGCTGTGATTTTAGTTGCACATAGCGCAGGGGTATTAATGACCGTTCACTGGGCAGCTCTGTATCAACACAATATTCAAGGGGCTTTGTTGGTTACACCACCCGATTTATCAGCCAAATGGCCTGAAAACTATCCAAGTTCTGCAACGCTAAAACGGCAAGGATGGGATCCTTTACCTAACAAGGTTTTGCCTTTTCCGAGCATTGTTGTTGCAAGTACCAACGATCATTTAGCCAGTTACCAGGCCGTTAGGACTATGGCAAAAATATGGGGCAGCCAATTGGTGAGTTTAGGTGAAGTGGGGCATCTTAATCCTGCCGCTGGATATGGGTATTGGGCACAAGCTGAACAATTTATTCAACAATTAGACCAAGTGGATGATTCGATTTACACGCCGTTTTAAGACAGCATTGCTCAATGGTTAGCAGTATAGGTAACAGATTAAACAATTAGAAAGTCATGCATATTTCAAAATAGTCAATATGGCTATTTATGGAGTTAAATCGAATTAAATCATATCGATATGGAGATCGAATGATGCAAAATGTGATATGTGGCAATAACGCGAAACGCACGATTATTTTCACTCAAAAGCTGGGTGTCTGTTTAGTGCTGTGCTTAAGTATTTCAAAAGTGTCTGCAAAAAGTGTTGAGATCAATGAGGATTGGAAATTTGAAACCAGTACGATGCTCAGCCTAGGTGCGAATTGGAGTACTCAAGATGCTTCAAATCAGTTGGTGTATAAACCGGATGCAAATCATATCGGAAAGGACGGTTTAAGCGTTGACGTGAATGGTGACGATGGGCATGTGAACTTTAGTCAAAACGATAACATTTCCCAAATTATAAAAGGGTTGACTGAGTTTCGTTTGAAAGGACAACAACAGGGTGCAGTAATCAGCACTAAATATTGGTATGACCATGCTTATGAAACTGGTCGTGGAGATTTAAAAGCCTTTGATGATTCTGCGTGGCCTAGATTAGCCAAATTTAAGGGCATTGATCTTTGGGATGCCTATATCTGGAAAAATTTTGCTTTAGAAAATGGTCAAAATGCCAATCTAAAATTAGGCAAACATACCTTAAATTGGGGGAAATCGCAGTTTTTCCAAAATGGTATAAATTCAGTCAGTGCCTTAGATTATGCTGCAATTAATCGGCCGGGAGGAGAGGCAAAAGAGCGAATAATTCCTGTCGAAATGTTTTCATTTGAGGCTGGAATAACGCCAAATCTTAAACTGAACGGTTTTTATCAGTTTAAGTTTAGACCTTCTGTTGTGGATGGCTGTGGGACGTTTTTTGCAATTTCGGACTTTGTTCCAGAAAATTGTGGACCCATTATTTTGACCGTTACACCAGGGGATAAGTTGTCTGAAAGTGCTTTAGATGCACAGACTTATATTCCACGTGCAGAAAGTCGATATGCCAAGAATAGAGGGCAATATGGTTTTGCTTTAAAGCAAACTTTACCTCGTTGGAATAATGCTGAACTTGGCGCATATTTTGCGAACTATCACAGTCGCAATGCTAATTTTGATGGTACAGCGGTAACTGAACCAGGGTCTGCATATTTTAATACTGCTCGTTTTTTTTCAATTTATCCAGAAAATATTAAAATGTATGGATTAAGCCTAGCTGGAAAAGTGGGGACAACTGCTGTTTTTAGCGAATTAACGCATAAACCCAATCAGCCCTTGCAATTAAATGGAACAGATATTGTCTATGCTCAAGTTTTAGACAAAGATACGCCCCTTACACCGCCTGGAGTTGCGGCTGAATTTGGACAATATTTACAAGGTTATGTAAGAACGCCTGTAACCCAATTTTCACTGGGTGCGAGTGATCGGTTAAACAATATATTGGGTGCAAATGCATTGAATTGGGCGGCAGAGTTTGCAGTGAATCATATTGCAGATATTGGTAATCATCGTTTTGGACGGGTCGGTGCATTTGGACGGAGTGAGCTTTCATCTGGTGCCTATAATCCTGAAACAGGTGAATACAAATGTACGCCTTATGGCACCGCACATCTTGCAAATGATGTGATTGATCGTATGAATGAGCGCTTTTGTAATCGGGATGGTTTTTTTAAGCAATGGTCATATGGCTATCGTTTACGAGGAGCTTTAAGTTATCAAGATATTTTACCTGCGACCGTCATCACACCAAGTGTAATCTTTCGCCATGATATAGCAGGATTTAGCCAAAATTTTCAAGAAGGTCAAATGAGTATTGCAGCCACTATTTCAGTGAATTATCAACAAAAGTATGCAGCTGAACTTGCGTATACCAATTTTTTTGGTTCGAATGATTTTAGTACACTGGATGACCGAGATTTTGCTTCGTTGGTATTGAAAGCTAATTTTTAACATTGAGAAATTGGAAATTGGATGCCATCTTTATTGAATTGTTTGGCATCCAACATAAATCTTGTCTTTTAAAAAATTAATTTATATATGCTTAAAAATATTGAATTTATTTAGTGGGGAAGAGTTAATTTCTGTCGCTAAGAGGATTCACTTATTTAATCTTATCAATATTCTTTGAGCTGCTAAGAATATTGAACATCACGGGCCCTGTAATCATTTATGAGTATAAACCTCGATATATTTATACATATTGGCGGAGGAAAATTTTTTAGAATAAACGCTCAATGACTTTAGAATCAGCAAGCTTATATTAATGTATTTCCAAGTAAAACTAAAATAGATAAACTTATACTTATTGTTCGCCTTTAGAGCAATTAAAAAACAGCTTATTGTTAGGTGGTATATTACATGAAATATGCATTAAATTGTAAGATTTGTACTCAATTTTAAATTTAGTTTTTTAAAAATAATATAAATTTAAATATTTGTTTTTTAATAAATATTCTTAATAAATTATGTATTTAATTATAATAAAGATAAGTGTAAAAGTTTGCAAAACATGGTGGGTAGTGATAAAAAATGTGCATTATCTGAATAGCTTAAAGAGTTCCTACAGATATATTGAAGAATAGAAATATGAATGTTGGATATAGATAAATAATGAAAATTTATGAAATGGTGTTTCATAAAGGTATAGATGAAAGCACTCATTTTTTTTATAGTGAAAATACCTATGCTTCACGACAGCATTTTATCGAATTAATACGTTTAGATATTGACGCTGAACTGAGTAATTTTAAGATGACATGTCTAAGTGATGATCAATATGATTTAAAAGCATTGTTTGAAGAAGTTCATAAAGAAAGTCATTTGCATGTAGATAAAATGGAAGCTGAATTTATTCGTGATGCAATCGCTACATTTGACCAATGCATTTGTTTAAGAGTTAAAGAGCGAGATGTTCTTAAACCGAGTGGAAACACCTTTCATATTTAGTCGTCATCCAAATTGTATACAGAGATTCACGATTTTCGGTCGGCATGTTAAAGTGTCATAACGTATCCCATTCTTCACCCCAGAACGAATGGGATTTTTTTATTTTTGATGAGTAGATAAAATAACCACTAAGTGTTAACTTTTATTGATTAAATCATATTCTTAATAAAGTCCTCGCCACTAATTTACAGCCTCATCATCGTGATTAATCTACCAATACAAAGCCATTGTGAGCAATGATTATAAAAGACTAATTTGGGGTGCTTAATCATGGTCATGGTTACTTTGTTATCACTAGTTTATTTAAAATTGGAGTTTTGGAATTAATCATCATATCTTAGATCAATTGAATGAAATGAGATGTAAAAAATTTGAAGGTAATAATTAAATATAAAAGGCGATTCTAAAATTTTTTAGATAAAAATTTAAAATATAGATAAGCCGATAAAGCATTTTTAAAAATAAGTTTTAATTTTATAAAGAATAAAAAATATTTAAGTTTATCTTTGCTATATTGAGTTTGGTTTAATATACATAACATAAAATTTTATCAAGTAAAATTTTGAAATATAGGGTTTAATTTTGTTTTTATGGAGCTTGATCAAGATAAAATACGATATTGCCTAAGCGAAATTTTAAGTCCTTAGATTGGCATATTTAGCTTGGTGTTATTTAAAAGAAAATTAAGTTAATTTCACTTTTACTTTGTAAAATTATCAAGTGAAATGTATTTTTTGATGTTTTAAATATAATAATAATTTAATTCTATGATTCCAATAAAAGTTTATATAAATACAATAGGTTATAGTTGTTTTGTGCTGCTTATTAGTAGATTTATTGAACACTTATTCATCACATGTGATTATGTAAATACTTTCACACTTCTTGTGTAAAAGTTAACAAATAATACAAATTATGGGAATTAATATGAATATTTTCACAAAACTAACACTAACTGCATTATTAAGCACGGCTTATATCGCGACTGCACAAGCAGCTGTTACTGGTCAAGTTGATGTCAAGCTGAATGTTTCAACAGGTTGTACTGTTGAAGGTTCTACTGTTACTGGAAATATGAACCAATTTGGTACATTAGATTTCGGTAAAACTTCTGGTACTTGGGCAAACGTTTTGACTGGACAAGTTGCTTCTTCAGCGACAGGTGGTCATCTCGCTGTAGAATGTGACGGTGCAAACCCTGTTGACTTTACTGTTGCAATTGACGGTGGTCAACGCGCTGATCGTAGTCTTAAACATACAACTGCTGCCGACCTAGTAAACTATAATGTTTACCGTGATGCAGCACGTACCAATCCATATGTGATTAATACAGCTCAGCCTTTCACTGCTGCGGCAGGTGTAGCTCAAGAAGTTCCAATTTTTGGTGCAATTGCTGCGAACACTGGTACTGCAAAAGCACAGGGTGATTATACAGACACTTTATTGGTGACTGTTAATTTCTAATCAGTATACGTAACAGTAAACAGGTTTGTTGTTGAACAAGCCTGTTTTAGGGAGGTACGTATGCACCTGTTACTTAAACAATGCGTTGGATTGCTACTTTGTAGCATTGTTTCATCGCTCACCAGTGCTGGGCAGTTGGCTGCTAAGTTAAATGTGCAGCTTGAATTAGAGCCATCCTGCAAAATCAACAATGAGACCGTGAATAACGGAACCAATGGCTTAAATTTTGGACAGCTAGACTTTGGAGAAACCACCGCTGCATTTAATCAGGTGATAGAGACCAGCTTAAGTCAGGGTTCTACATCAGGTTTGACCATTCAATGCCCTGGCAATGCCCCAATAAAAGTTACCTTTGGTGCGGGGCAAAATGACAGCAAGGTTCCAGCACCTTTTGGTGCAAATTATTTTCGTGCAATCAGTAATGGCACAGATTTTCTTGCTTACAACATCTTATATGGAACTGCTCGAGAAGCGTTAAGGCCTAATCAATCCATCACTTTGACCAACAATGGTCAGCCGCAGACGCTTAATCTTATGGGTCAAACTGTTAATAATGGTCGGTCAGTCTCGCTTGGACAATATACCGACACTATTCCAATTACCATTGAATTTTAAAGAACAAAATCATGAAAAAAATAGGTTTAAGTGTTCTGCTGATTTCGATTGTTCAAAGTGGGTTTGCTGTTGATCCAGTAACTTCGGCAAGTTTTAAAGTGCAGGCGACCATTGAGAATGGGTGCAAACTCAGCAATGTCGAACAGTTACTTGATTTTGGTCGTCATCCTGTTGTGGCGCAAGGGCAATTAAAAACATCTGTGATTAATACTGCGCAAAGCTGGAATGTCCAATGTACTGCACGGCTACCTGTAAAGATTATGTTGAATGGTGGTGATCACTTTTCAAATAACTTTCGGCGGATGAAACATGCCCAGCAGAATGAGTTTGTACCTTATCAGCTTTATCAGGACAGTAGTTTGCAAGGTGAATATGCCAGTGGCAGTAGTTACTCA
>Ga0308158_10000699_pt1 | contig 47332 bp, 42 predicted proteins | sample PhyBR2_FD_201038 | JGI IMG/M metagenome (GOLD analysis project Ga0308158, IMG submission 201038) | Phyllosphere microbial communities from UC Gill Tract Community Farm, Albany, California, United States - DLSLB.R2 | ecosystem: Host-associated > Plants > Phyllosphere > Unclassified | place: USA... | reverse complement strand
GGCGCAGGCAATGTCCGGTACTGAAATCGGCCGCTTTCAGCAGGCGATCATTGACCGGAAGATTAATGCGATTGCGGTGGGATTAAGGTGGTCGATTCAGCGCGGTGCCTGGTATCGGGCAATGGTGAGGATGGGAAGGGTGGGGTGAGGGGTTCACTGGTAGAAATGTGAGTGGTTAGTGGTCATAAAGTGATGATGCAACTGGAGTCATTGATGCCTGCAACTGAATAGACGCTTTGCTCAGACAAACAGTTTGTTGGGATTAGTTACAACAGGCTGATTGGGGTTAATTTCAACATCCGCTTTGTGCCAGAAGCGGAAGTTGCACATGCACTCCTATGTTAAATACTGAAAGCCGTTATAGATGGAACATTATGTTAGATTCAGTAGTTAAAACTGAATCGAGGATTGCGAATGTTCAGCATTTCAGAAGTAGATAAAAGTGATTCTGACCTACTCTGGCTGGTAAGCGAGCTTGATGCCTTTCAGAGCGCACTATATCCTGCAGAAAGTAATCACTGCTTGGATCTTTCAACAGTTACTGACGAGCAGCTTCGGTGCGTTATCGTACGTGATGAAGATGGCTCACCTGCAGGTTGTGGTGCTTTGCTATTTCATGAAAATGGCTCAGCTGAGATTAAGCGGGTTTATATTCGACCGGAATACCGGGGCAGGAAGCTCGGAGAGCAGATAGTCAGCGCAATCGAGACGATTGCTTCAGAAAAGAATTCGAGCCTATTGCAACTTGAAACAGGGATTCACCAGCAACCCGCTATAGGACTTTATCGTAGCTGCGGTTATAAGATATGCAATGCATTCCCACCTTATGCAACAGATCCGTTGAGTGTTTTCATGTGCAAAAAACTTCCCTAACTTCATGTCTTTACGGAGCTAAAGGGTGAAGATGCAAAGTTGTAATGTCCGCACCCCCACCTATAAACAGTCTATCTGGTTTTATCGGAGAGGCTTTTTCATTGAAGATGATGTGTGAGCCATAAAACCATTCCGTTCATAAAAGGGTATCGCCTGCTGTCGGACATCAAGGAACACGAAGTTCATATCCCTGCTTTCTGATTCAGTGGTGGCAAAGTCCAGCAATTTTTTCCCTATCCCTGTGCTTATTAAAGCCTCATCTACGATCAAATCATCAATATGCAGATGTGATCCTCTGGCCAGAGTATGAACGGGACGGAAACCCATCAAGCCAAGCATTTTTTCATTGCCAAATGCGCCAACAAGTTCACACCTGTTCAACGTCTGAATTCTGACGCTTTCGATAAATTTTTCTTTGGAAATGTTTCGTAGCTGTGAAATCAGATTGTAAGCATAATCTTATTCAAGCGGCAGTAACTTACTTATTGAAAGGTTCATAGTGTCCTTATTCGAGATAACTTTATAATTTTTTAGGGCTATAAACCATGATTCGTAACGGTCAGTCATGTGTTTCATCCTTTTTTGACTGACGCAACATACACTAAATGGTTTGTGAGGTTATTCGTAACTGGTATGTTAATGTTTAATATGACGGTATACCTTTGCGTTTCAGTAGTTGAAAAAACTTTCTCCATACGCATTATCGTGAAAGTCACCGCGAGGACTCATGCTTTCTTCAAGACCATATTATTCCAAGAATAACTTCCACTTAGACTTAAATATTAGCTGCCCTTTTTTTGAGAAAAAATCGCCTACTTTTGAGTTTACTCCGTCAGTCAATATTGGTGAGTCCCGTTATAAGTTATGTCTGTCACCTAAAGCATCCGCATTGAATTGTCGCTAGAGTCTGTTGGGCGACACGATAATAACCTGGCATTTGCATGACCTCGGGCTCCAGTACCAGACCCGAGCATTTTTTCCAATACGGTAATCAGTCGTTAGACACGGTTCAATCCACAATGTTGCCCGCTATCCCAAAGGTCGAGATAGACTAGTTTCAGAAACAATTGTTTTATCTGCTTTGTTAGACACAGAGTTAGTAATGTCGGTTTGACTACCTTCTAATTTTCTGTTTCTCCAGCCCGCTGCAAATTCAGATGGTGTCTGGTAATTCAGCGACGAATGTGGACGGCACTCGTTATAATCCAGCCGCCAGTCATTAATGATTTTCCTGGCGTGAACAATATCGCTGAACCAGTGCTCATTCAGGCATTAATCACGAAAGCGTCCGTTAAAACTCTCAATAAATCCGTTCTGCGTTGGCCTACCCGGCTGGATTAAGCGCAACTCCACGCCATGCTCATAAGCCCACTGGTCAAGTGCTCTGCAGGTAAACTCCGGCCCCTAGTCAGTTCTTATAGTGGCCGGATAGCCGCGAAACAGCGCAATGCTGTCCAGAATACGCGTGACCTGCACGCCTGAAATCCCGAAGGCAACAGTGGCCGTCAAGCATTCCTTTGTGAATTCATCAACACAGGTAAGGCACTTGATCCTGCGACAGGTGGCCAGTGCGTCCATGACGAAATTCATCGACCAGGTGCACCATCGGGCGGAGCAGCGGCAGACGTTCTGTTGCCAGCCCTCCCGCTTCTGGCCTGTCGTCAGTACTTTCGCCCAGTAGCCACCTGAAGCGCCTCCTTATCCAGCATGGCTTCAGCAAGCAGCTTCCTGAGTCTGGCGTTCTCTTCCTCAAGTGACTTCAGGCGCTTAACCTCAGGCACCTCCATACCGCCATACTTCTTACGTCATGTGTAAAACGTGGCATCTGAAATGGCGTGCTTACGGCAGAGCTTACGGGCACAAACCCCGGCTTCGGCCTCGCAGAGAATACTGATGATCTGTTCGTCGGAAAAACGCTTCTTCATGGGGATGTCCTCATGTGGCTTATAAAGATATTACTAACATCGCGGTGTTAATCAACGGGGAGCAGGTCATGAATTGTATATTACCCTGACAGGATGAATCTTAATAAGCAGACATCGGTGTTACTAGCTTCATTCTTTCTAAGCAATCCTCATTGTGGAATCCTCGCGCATCACTGCTTAAGGGTGAAAAACATTGGTGAACACAGGTAATACATGCAATTTATTTAATGTTAACGCTAATAATAACTTATGTTAATAGTTAGAAATCTATTTTTTATGAGTCAAGTAAATTTTAGTGATTCAGTGCATTGGTTAACAAAATATTACGATTTCGCGTAGGTTATAGGTACAGGTGGATAAGGGATATCGCATAAAAAAACCATTAAGTATTGTTTTTTCAAGTGGTTAACTAAGTTTTCTGGCCTTTGTGGTTTGAAGGTGATTAATACGTTAGAAATCAATAAATAAATTTTTATATCGAAATAAATGAAAAAAGACGACAAATGTTTCAATATTGTTACTCATGCTCGCTTATAATTCTTAAATAAAATTATAAAAGTAGAGTTTTGTTTCGATGTTGCTTTTGACATGTAAATAAATTGTTTACATAAGGTAAATTAATAACTAATAATGACGCTCGAATTGATTACATCAGTAAAGCTTATGCACGGGTACTGTCATCTACTAGCAAATTAAACGCCTATTGGTTATGGCGACTTAAGCCTAGCTGGTCTCAAAGCTCGTTTCATATTGTAAATCTAATGTGAATTAATGAATGAGAGTTTTTGACAAGTTTCAAAGGAGAGGAGACGAAATCGCATACTTTTAGTTAAGTGCTTACACATTTTTCAGGTAGTTTTTAGAATGATCTCACTTAAAAATATACTAGGACTTTTCTCCGAAATGTAAATTGGAGTGATAGCTCTATATTCAATGATAGTTATAATTTTAATTCTTAGAGGCGCATCTACATCCCGAATTCAGAAGTGTATTAATTAAATGGGCTGAGTCTGATTGCCAATAATTAAGCTAAGTCAGGCCGGGCATCATCAACACATAAAAGGTTTTTTTATGACAGCTGAAATTTATGATATTATTGGTATCGGGTTTGGACCTTCTAACCTCGCAATTTCCATATGTATTGATGAGCACAACGATAGGTTAAAATCGACTACCCCTTCATTAAAAAGTTTATTTTTTGAAAAAAATGAAACCTTTTCTTGGCATGGCGGGATGTTAATTGATGACGCTACCATGCAAATATCTTATTTAAAGGATTTGGTGACACTGCGAAATCCTGGTAGTCCTTTTAGTTTTCTGAATTATCTGCACAAAAAAAACAGACTGGAAGACTTCATTAACCTAAAGAATTTTTACCCATCGCGTGTTGAATATTTTGACTATCTAAAGTGGGCAGCTCAACAACAGCAGTCAAACGTGAAGTATGGACACCAGGTTGATGATATAAAGCCTTGGAAATTGCATGATGGCAGTATTATTGCCGAAGTCTTGGTGACAGATATTTCAACTAGCCAACAAAATAGTTATCTGGCAAAGAACGTTGCCGTTGCCACTGGGATCATCCCTCATATGCCTGAAAGCGGCCAGGCATCAGAATTCATCATTCACAGTTCCCGGTTTCTTCCAACCATTGAAAGCATCCATGCATCAGAAAAGAAAAACTTTTTAGTGGTTGGTGGCGGGCAAAGTGCGGCTGAAATAGTTAATCATCTATACGACCGATTTAATAATGCGACAACGACATCTGCATTTAGTACCTTCGGCTTTAAGCCAGCAGATGATAGTCATTTTGTGAATAAAATATTTGATGCACAAAGTGTGGATATGTTTTATAACGCCTCTGACTCGTTAAGAAAAAGAATTATGGATCTTCATGCTGATACCAATTACTCAGTGGTCGATGGGGATTTAATTACTGAATTATATAAAAAAACGTACAAAGAAAAAGTCAGTAACCTAAACAGACTTCAGTTACGGCAGTTAACAAGATTGGTGAAAGCTAAACAAGTAGGAAGTCAGGCTGTTGCGACCTTACATAATTTAAAAACCAATGAAACTTACACGGAAAATTTTGACTATATTATTCTTGCGACAGGTTACAGGGTGCCTGAAATAACCGAGCTATTTCCTTCCATACATGAACTGATAGCACTAGCGGATGATAACAATATTAAACTTGATCGCTGTTATGGAGCCAGAACGAATCGCCAGATGGTGGGTAAAATATATTTACCCGGAATGTCGGAAGGCCATCATGGTTTGTCGGCTACACTGCTTTCTTTATTACCGATAAGGGCTCAGGAAATTGTTCGGGATGTGGTTAACTCAGCCTGTTTCAAAGCCTCTTCCACAACCGCCGAGGTTCTGAATGTCAATTAAGCAGAACTACGATGTGGTGGTAATAGGCGCAGGTATTCTTGGGGCGGCTACAGCACATCAGTTAACCTGTAGAGGCTTAAAAACAGCCTTATTGGAACGCGGGGCCCCAGCTCAGGGATGCACGGCTTATTCGGGGGGGATCGTTCGGGTTTATCACAGCAATGACTATTTGACAGAGATGGCAGAGAGTGCATTCAAATATTACCTTGATTTTGAGGCTAACACCGGTGTTCCGGCCACCTTCGTGCGTACGGGGTATCTTTATTTCCCATCGGCTCAAGATAATGCCCGGGTAAAGGAAAAGGTTCGGCAACTCCAACCGACGCTAGATATTGAATGGCTGAATCGCCAACAAATGGCTGAACAATTCCCGGCGATACACTGCGAGGAAGGGGCCGTTTATGAACCAAATGCCGGTTATATGGCTCCGGCGGAGGTCACCCGAGCATTTATCAAGGCTGCAACGGCGAAAGGTGCAACTGTTTATCCCGGGACCGAGGCCTACAGACTAATCCGTCGCAATAACCGTATAGTTGGGGTGTCAACGTCGCAAGGCGTATTTACCGCTGACCATGTGTTGGTTGCTTTAGGGCCAAATACCCCCGCATTTTTGGAAAGAAACAACATTTCCCATAATTTATGGGCACAGCGTATCCAGGTTGATATTAAGAAACCCCAGGTAGCAGTTGCCGATGATCATCCAGCCTGGATTGATGACGTTAATGATCTTAATGGTCGCCCTTATGAAAATGGTCAGTTTTTGTTGGGCTATCCAACTCACGATCGCTTATTTATAGACGGCGTGGCACCTGGTAGCACGGTATATAGCGACGTGACTAATATGATGGGGCAGAAAAGATTCAACTGGGTCAATGGGGCAAAACAATGTGGCTCATGGTCAAGCTTTGATTGTTATTCACCTGAAGGTGTCGGTGCTGATGAAAAGATTGAAGGCTTGGCTTCATTATCTATTTTGACAGGCTATTCCGGCGGAGGTTTTAAACTGGCTCCAGAGGTAGCTAGGCGCATCACTAACAATATAATTAAGGGTTAAATATGTCTTCTTATACAAATGTTAAAGGTGTTCTCCCCGTTATATTAACTCCTTGGGATGAGAATTTTGATATCCATGAAGATGACTTTGCTAAGCAAGTTGATTATTGCTATGAAGTCGGTGCCGATGGCATCGTCATTGGTCAGGTTTCTGAACTGATGAGAATGAATAGCCGCGAACGCGAGAACATTACGGATATGGCCGTGAAATATGGCAAGCCTAAAGGTCACGTTGTCGTGAGTTCGGGAGGTGAAAGTACTAAAAACGCTATCGAATATTCTTTGTATGCCCAAGAGTCTGGCGTGGATGCCGTATTATTAATGCACCCATCCACTTCACCGCTAACCGAACAGCGTATGCATAAATATTACCGGGATGTTATTGAGCAACTTCATATCCCAGTCATGATTCACCATGCAAAAAGTTATGCTAAAACACCCATGACGATAAAAATGCAGGCGGATCTTTTACACGAGTTTGGCGCCGACAGAATACTGTTTAAACCTGAATCGTCGCCGCTGCCTCCAAAGCACACTGAATTACAGCTTGCCACCGATAATCAGGCTCGGATCTTCGAGGGTGATGGCGGTATGATGATTATCGACAGCTATTTCCGTGGACTGTATGGTTCCATACCTGCTACCGATTGCGTTAAATATGTGGTGAAAATCTGGAGTTATTTACAGGCAGGGGATATAAAATCGGCGGAAAAACTGGCTTACCCTCTTTCTTACATGATGTGCCAAATGATGAATAGTATTGATTGCTATCAGCATCTTTCGAAACACATTTTATATCGCAAAGGTCTTATTTCTCATCCACGCGTTCGGGAACCGGTTGATCATGTGCCCGACGTTGTGACCTATAAAGAAATTGACCGTATTATTTCTGTTCTAGATAACATCTGCCAATAAAAGAGGAAATTATGAAAAGTTGGGGACTTACTATCGAATTGCGTAACCGTAAAGCCGTCGAAATTTATCGGGAAATGCATCTGAATCAAATTCCAGAAATTCATGCCGGAGACGGTGCGCTGGCGGCGATTGGGATTAAAACGATGCAAATTTTCTTTATGCAACCCAACATGTTGTTTATGTATATGGAAACTATTGATGAATTCTCACCTTCACGTGAGTTCACTCATGCGCTGACATTAGATCCAAAAGTTAAAGCGTTTGATGATTATGTTCATGGAGAGCTGCTACAGCGGGTATTTATGAATGATGGCCCTACCGAATGGGCAGTAATGGATAAATTCTATCAGTTCGATTCCCGACCGGAGCCGGTACAGTATTAATCTAAAAATACTGTTTTCTTGCTACTGATGTCACATCCAGCAACATGCGTGATGCGCATGTTGCTATACAAAAGTGATGAACAATGATGACTAATTCTAATGCAGTTTTGTTGGATTGCACTTTCCGTGATGGTGGCTACTATACCAACTGGAATTTCGATGAAGATCTCGTCAATAATTATTACTCTGCTGTTGTTGAAGCGGATGTCGATATCATGGAGGCAGGTTATATTTCTGTAGACGCCTTAGATTGCGGCCGCTTTAAAGTAGATAATATAGCTGGGTTCAATTTCCTGCCGATTATTCCTGGCAAGTCTTGGGCGGCGATGATAGACAGCAAATCAATTATCTGCCTGGATAATTGGCGAGAAATTATTACTCATATTTTGGATAAACCCGCTCGACCGGTTATCGGAATTATTAGAGTTGCCAGCAAGTTTAACCAACTTGATCATGTTGACCAACTCTGCGATCTTATTTCTTCCGCGGGTTATCGTGTCGTGCTCAATTTAATGCAAATCGATCTCGCCAGCGAAGAAGAAGTGAGTGTCGCGTTCAGTAAAATAAAAAAGATGCAATCGATTGAGACCGTTTATCTGGCCGACTCTTTTGGTTCAATGACACCCCAGCGTGTTGCTGAACTCATTACACGCTTAAAAAACACAACGCCCGCCAATATTGGCTTTCACGCCCACAATAATATGGGGCTGGCACTTATTAATAGCATAACGGCCCTTCAGGCGGGAGCTAGTTGGATTGATACAACCTTCGCCGGTATGGGACGCGGTGCTGGTAATGCGGCCACGGAAGAACTTTCTGAATTGATCAAACAGCCCGGTGCCGAAACGCCTACGATGGATGCATTGCTGAAACGCCACATGGATGCATTAAAATTATCATATAACTGGGGTGGAGGAGTGCTATACCGTCGGGCGGGTAAAAAGAAAATACATCCCACGTATGTTCAGTCTTTGATAGGCGCCGGTCTTTCGGTTGATAAAGTGTATTCTCTTTTAGAGAAAATACCGATAGCTTCCCGCTCAACATTTAATAACTCCCTTATCAAGGCGTTGATAAATGAATATTAAGCGTTTCTCCCATATTGTATTTGATATGGATGGAGTGTTGATTGATAGCAATCATATGAAGGTTGATGCTGCAAGGCGGGTAATGCAATCGATATTACCTGACGTTGCCGCCTCATTTGTTGACCATTTCCGTCAAAACTTCGGTCTGACCCGGTACGATCATTTCGCTTGGGCCTATGAATATTTGCTGGCTAAAGCGGGTTATTCTGCAGAAGTTATCGGGAGCCTGGTTGCGCAATATAGCACGCTGGTAGCTGAAGATTATCCCGCCTGCGCGGTTACTCGCGGTACTCGGGCATTACTGGAGCAGGTAAATCGTCCTTGTTATGTTCTTACGGGCTCAGAGCAGTCTGAAGCCAGAGCCCTATTACGTAGCCACCAGTTAGATACCTGTTTTGATGATATTTTGGGCGGCCCTGTAAGCAAGTCTGAAAATCTCGACAAGATTATTGATGCTTATGGCATAAACCCGTCTGAATCGGTGCTTATAGGTGATGCTTCTCATGATTTTGAGGTGGCAAGTCGTTTTGGATTTTCTTTTATTTTAGTTACCCAATATATGCCATTTAATAACTTTCCGTTGATTCAAAAAGTCAAATATTCTGGCGGATTTGTTGTTAACACATTATCTGATTTGCTTACTGATGGGTTTGAGAAATGAAAATCAAAAAAAATGCTTCTAAGTTTAGCTATGGGTTGAACTCAAAAAGTCTTTTATTACCTGACAGTACAACGGGCGGAATGTCCTGCTCTTTACCGCCTGGATCACAGTCAACATTTCACCGGCATCATGAAACCGAGCTGTTTTTGATCACCTCTGGCAAAGGGCGCGTGCATATAGAGGGTAGGGAATCTGAAGAGGTAGCACCGGAAGATATTATTTACATCAATCCACTGCACGGTCATACGATTGAAAATACCTCTGAGAATGAAGATTTAAATTTTACTGCGCTGTATTGGGATAACCCCGAAAAAAAACAACGCGAGGAAGTGCTCAAGAATACGCTGGTGATATCAACACCGCCGACGCCAAACGGCGATTTACACCTTGGGCATTTATCTGGGCCTTATTTGGGCGCTGATATTTACCGCCGTTTCCTGACGCTACAGGGGGTTACTGCCCGACATTTAACTGGGCGGGATGATAATCAGACGTATGTCAAACGTATTGCCATCAAAGAGCAACGCACACCTGAGGAAGTCGCCAATGATTATGCGGAAAAAATCCGCCAGACTTGGGATAAAGCAGGCATTGCCTTAGACTTTTTCTCAAACCCACAAACGACTAAGAATTATCACGATCGTGTGAATCGCATCATTGGCCGCCTCTACGATCGGGGCTTTATTTTCGCAAAAGACGTGAATGAACTCTACGATATTAATACCGGGTTTAGCCTCCATGAAGGCTACATTAGAGGTGCCTGCCCCCACTGCAATAGTGCTTCAGATGGTAATGCCTGTGAGCAGTGCGGAAGGCCAAATGACTGTACCGATCTGATTAACCCGGAGAGTAACTTTCCAGAGGCGGTGGTTGGCACCCGGGCAACTAAAAAATTGTATTTCCGCCTTTCTGCTTTGGCCCCCCAGCTCACGGAGCTGACTTCCCGCAGTACTATGTCCGCCCGCGCCCGCGCGCTGACCCAGGGAATGTTGTCTGAAGGTTTACCGGATATTTGTATTTCCCATCGTTCAGACTGGGGCATTCCCATAGAGATCCCTGGATTTGAGGATCAGGTGTTGTATGTCTGGTTCGAGATGGCTGCGGGCTACCTGGCGGCTGATGAAGATTTACAGCCTCAAGCGCCATTTTTTAAAAATAAGAACTGCGATATTGTTCACTTCTACGGTTTCGATAACGCCTACTATCACACTTTATTATTCCCGGCCATCTACTATGCGCTGGACGAAGAATATAATGTACCGGTTAAACATGTCATTAATGAATTATTGTATTTGCGAGGCGAAAAATTTTCGACCAGCCGCCGTCATTTGATCTGGGCCTCTAAACTGTTGAGTAAAGTATCGGTTGATTATGTCCGTTGGGGATTAGCCCGTTCGCGGCCCGAAGTGTGTAATGAAAACTTCAGTCTCGAATTTTTTATTGACGCGATTAATGACTTCTTTGTCGACACATTACAACAACATCTGACGACCTGTTGCCGTGAACTGGGCCTGCAATTCCAAGGGGTTATACCGGAACCTGGTGCATGGACATCTCAACATACAGCCTTCTACCTACGGATGAAAAACTTAGCCCGTGACGTGGAACATGCCTATCACATTGATGCCTTTTCGCCACAAACAGCGACTGCCAGGCTTGAGGAGATGGGGCGATTAACGCAAAAATTCTTTAACGCACAGTCTAAATATGAAACGCAACCAGCGCTGCGCGATTATCAACGCACCACTTTTGCCCTTAATTTTTGGGCCTTAAAGCAATTTGCGACTCTTGCCCAGCCAATTATGCCGGAGGGAAGCGAATGTATTCTCAAGCTGCTTGGTCTGGATTTTGACAACTGGAAGCACGACCGAGAAAGTTTTATCGCAAGTTCTCACGTACTTTCAGAGTGTGATGAAAACTACTTCAACCTCATCCCTGAGGATATTGGGGAACAGGTTTGCGAAATTACCTAACCGATAAAATTGTTTTATCGGGCTAATAAATTTTACTTTTAATAACAGGAGTTAATGTTATGTCCAATGCTAATTTACGTGTTGTTATCACCGGTGCGGGCCGTGAAATGGGGCGTTCTCTGGCAATTCGTTATGCGAAATCTGGGGCTGAGGTTCTACTTTCAGCGCGCAATATTGAAGCGGCCGAAAAAGTGCGTTACGAGCTTAAGGAGCGTGGCTTCACCTACGTACACGCTTTTACCTGTGATTTATCAGATCCTGCTAGCATCCGGGCATTTGCTCAGGCCGTTGAAAATAAGTTTGGTCACGTGGATGTGCTTATTAACAACGGCAGTCCGTGGGCGGAAGGTGAGGAGCTTGATGCCGCCAGTGATGAGGAAATTACCAACGTCATCATGTCCTGCACTGCGGGTACGGCATTGATGATTAAACATTTCCTGCCACTGTTACGCCAATCAGAACGACCGGATATAGTGAACATTATTTCTTCTTCCGCTCACCCACTCACACATGACTGTGAAGGCCATGCCGCCTTTTATGCCGCTAAAGCCGGGCAGGGGCGTATGGCAGAAACTTTGTCCCTGCGCCTACGGAAAGAGGGGATCCGAGTGATTTCCCTATACCCGCCTAAATTTGACAACAGCGATCCACTCATCGGAGGCGAACAAATTTCTCGAACCTCAAAAGATCGGCTGACTTCGGAGTCCCTAATCGATTGTATACAGTTTGCGGTGAATATGCCCAGAGACTGTTGCATTCGCCGTTTTGATTTTGAATCGCTTTAAAAAGGCTGTAGTGCATTTTTAGTGCGGGTTTTCCTGAGCATCACGTTTCTTTTTTGGAGAAGTATCCATGTGCGGAATTGCAGGATGGGCGACATTTAGCCATAACTTTCACGCCAGTCGGAACGAGCTGGAAGCGATGGCAGCAACTATGGCGTTACGGGGCCCAGATGCTTCGGGAATTTGGATGGATCGCCATGCCGGATTGAGCCATCGCCGTTTAGCCATCGTCGATCTCGAAGGCGGTGTTCAGCCAATGACTGTAAATCTACCGGGGGGTAGCGTTGCGCTTTCTTATAGCGGTGAAGTCTATAACTTTAAAGAATTACGCAGCGAACTGACGCAATTAGGGCATGTGTTTTCAACCCAAAGTGACACGGAAGTGGTGTTGAAAGGGTATTTACAGTGGGGCAATGGCGTCTGCGAGAAATTAAATGGCATGTTTGGCTTCGCCATTTGGGATGCCCGGCATAACGTGCTGCTACTGGTGCGTGACAGATTTGGCGTCAAACCGCTTTACTACTATCCCACCGAACAGTCAGTGCTGTTTGGCTCCGAACCTAAAGCTATCCTGGCTCATTCACAGGTGCCTGGTGTCCTGACCACCGATAGCCTGCGTGAAGCTCTGGGGTGGACTAAAACCCCTGGTCATGGAACATGGAACGGTCTTAAGGAAGTCAAACCAGGAACCTATGTGCAATTTGGTCGGGATGGGATGCGGGAAGAGACTTACTGGCAACTTCAGGCCAGACCACACCATGACTCGCTGGAAAAGACTATCGAAAATGTACATGCCCTACTTGCCGATACAGTTAAAAGGCAAATGGTTTCTGATGTGCCGCTCTGCAGCCTGCTTTCCGGAGGTTTAGATTCCAGCGCAATTGCGGCCATCGCCAGCCAGCAGCCAAACGGAGAACGCCAGCTTAAAACCTTTGCCGTGGATTTTGAGGCCCATACGGATCAATTCGTGCCCGATGTTTTTCGTGACGAATCCGATGCGCCCTATGCCCGTAAAGTCGCAGAAAAAATTGGCTCCAGGCACACTAATCTGGTGCTGGGTTATCATCAAATTAGCAGCGAAGAAACCCGCCGGGCAGTGATTGCAGCGCGGGACTTACCCACCGGTTTTGGCGATGCAGACAATTCAATCTACCTGCTTTTTAAGGCAATTAGAAACGAGGCCACAGTTGCCCTGTCAGGCGAGTCGGCAGATGAGGTTTTTGGCGGCTATCGCTGGTTCCATCAGCCTGAAATCATGCATGGGGATTCCTTTCCTTGGGCGGATCATACTTTTGTTACCAGTTTTAAAACCGGGTTGGATGCCTTCGCGCCGGATTTGCTGGCGAGCCTGGAGTTGCCTGATTACGTACGCGCTCGCTACCAGGAAGCGTTGGTGGAAGTCCCGCGTTTGGTCGGCGAAGACAGCCAGGAAGCCAAAATGCGCGAAGTGCTCTATCTGCATCTGACGCGTTATATGCGCATTTTACTGGACAGAAAAGATCGCCTGAGTATGGCGGCAGGTCTGGAGGTTCGCGTGCCTTTTTGCGATCACCGACTGGTTGAATATGTCTTTAACACGCCGTGGAAAATGAAAACCTTTGACGGGCGCGAAAAAAGTCTTTTGCGGGCGGCGATGGCTCACTTACTGCCGCAAGCCGTCCTGCAACGCAAGAAAGCACCGTACCCCGCGATTCAAAATGCGCACTACAGTGCGGTATTGCAGCGTCAGGTAGCCGATCTGGTAGCGAATAACAATCATCCTGCTCGGGACTTGCTCAATATTTGTTGGCTTAAAAGTGTATTACAGGTTGATCCCGCAGCGATGAGTCGGGAAATTCGTCATGGATTAGAACGTGCGCTGGATTTCGCCACCTGGATTGATCTTCGTCGGCCAGTATTGAAGCTTTAACTGCGTTTCCCTTGCTCAATTACAAAGGATTAATGTGATATGGCCTACATGCTTAAAATGAGTGCTGAAAACAGCGCTGAAATATATCTGCACACTGCTGACGATAAAACGATAGCGGAAGAACTCCAGCCCCATCGTGTCAGTTTTTTTCACGATCCATCCTGTTCGGTCGTTAGCGAGGAGGAGATACTCTCAGGTGCCTTGGCAGAAAGCATCAAGTCACGCTATCCCGAGATAAAGAACTATTTTGTTGAGCCGCTACAGGTTCAAACGAATACCAACGATGCTGCTGCGTTATCTGAAGCCACTCAGTCGCGGGCACATTATTATCAAGAACACACGCATGACGAAAATGAAGCCTGGTATATTCAGCGCGGACAAGCCGCATTTTATTTACGTTTTAAGGATTACGTCTACATAATAATATGTACCGCCGGAGATTTTATCTGTGTACCCGGGCAGACTCGACATTGGTTTGATGCCGGTGCTGCGCCGTCATTTTTTGGTCTGCGCTTTTATTTAACCCTGAATGCCCCTGTCATTACCAGCGATAAAATTGCCTTACGGTATCCTCAAATAGAACACGCATACTCACTAATTATTCGGGGAGCCACCTTATGAAATGGGAGAAATACGCTGATTTATTAAAGGATACCCAATTAAGAAATATTATTCTGCTCGGATTGTTGGCCAAAATACCGGTAGTTGCTATCCCTGCTACATTAACCCTGCTGGTAGTCGTAGGACTGGACGCAGGGTTTACCTGGGCAGGCATTATAAATGCGGCCTGGATGGCGGGGGCGGCTCTCGGCTCGCCCTGGCAGGGGCGTTATATGGGTCGTTACGGCGTGAGAAAGCTGCTGCGGTTTATCTTAATTATTCAGCTCATGTTCTGGACTTCGGCGGCCTTTCTGCCACTCCCGTTGCTGGCCGTTGCTGCTTTTGTTGGCGGGATCTTCTGTTTTGCCGCTTTTACTATTGGCCGTATGGCGATAGCTGAACTGTCAGCGTCAGAAAACCGACACAGCGCCTTTGCCCTTGATGCCATTACCACGGAGTTTGCCTATATGAGTGGCCCTCCCTTGACCGTATTAGTGAGCGCCAGCTGGTCGCCACGAGCGGCGGTTATCATTAGTGGAGCGTTTATTCTGGCGCTGATTGTTTACTATTTTATTGCCAATCCAGGCGTTACCAGTAAGGCGATGACCCCTGCCTCCCCTCAGCGCATTGCCTGGAGCGCATTTTTTAAAAGTCGGTTAAGCACGTCTTTACTTTTAACCGTGGTGGCGACGTTTGTGATTGCCAGTTATGAGGTGGTCGGTCTTGCCGCGTTGAAGCATTTCGGGCAGATAACTTGGGCAGCCTGGTTTTATATTGCCTGCGGGGTGGCCTCTTTGATCGGTGGAATAGTGTATGGCGGTTTTAATAAGCCACCGGCGACGATTTTAATTTGCGCCCTGTTGGCCATTGCGACGGGCATTATTGGATTTTCGCAAAATGCGCTTGCCGTTTGTTTATTAATTATCCCGTCAGCCCTGCTTTGCGCGCCAGTATTTTCTGCAACGGCCAATGATATCAGCCGCTTTGCGGCGCCTGAGCAACGTGGCCTGGCAATGGGTACCTATGGCTCTGCTTTAACTGCGGGGAATGCCATTGGCTTTCCGCTGGCAGGGCTAATCGTCGACAACTTTGGTTTTAACGTGGCTTTTTTCTCCGTGGGTGGGTTGGCATTAGCCATGACGGCAATCGCTTTTGGGATCAATACGTTATTTATCTCTGAGCAGGCTAAAGTGGCCGCAGAATAAAGACTTCAGCGGTGACTGAGAATGAAACCAAGGAAATAACATGACCATTATCGAACCTAATGACAGCCGATACCTGAGTTATGTAACAGGTATGAATCAGCGCTGGCGAGCATCACCGGCAAAAATCCTACTACCAGGCAATACCCCGGAGGCCGTGCAATGTGTTCAGGAGGCGGTAACACAGGGGCAGCGTATCAGTGTCAGGGCGGGGGGAAATTGTTATCAGGATTTCACCAGCCACAATGACGTCGATGTCCTGATTGACGTATCCGATATGGATGATATTACCTTCGATCCCCACATGCAGGCGATTGCGATCGGAGCCGGTGCCACGCTGTCCAGAACCTACGAAGTGCTCTATCGCCGCTGGAATGTCACTCTACCCGGTGGGCCTGCCAGCGGGGTGGGAATGGGGGGGCACATTTGTGGCGGGGGCTTTGGGTTACTCTCCCGCCGCTACGGCCTGACGGTTGACCATCTTCATGCTATTGAAATCATTACTGTGGATAAAACCGGCAATGCCCATGCCGTTGTGGCCCGGCGCGATCCGAGTTGTCCGAACCACGACTTATGGTGGGCTCACGCTGGCGGCGGGGGCGGGCAACTGGGCATTGTGACCAAATTCTGGTTCCGCTCTCCAGATGCCAAGGAAAATGAGCCAGGGAAAATATTACCTTGCCCACCACCAGAAGTGTATCTGAGTGTCAAAGTCATTCCGTGGGAAAAGCTCGGGAAAGCCGATTTTATACGTCTGATGCACAATTATGGCCGGTGGTATGAGACGCATCAGCACGCCGACAGACCAGAATCCTCTTTGGCCGGGTACCTGGTGATGTATCAGCAGGCGCAGGGTTTTGTAGCATTGTTGACTCAGATGGATGCTTCAGTTAGCAACGCAGCGGCTATTCTTGCCCAATATCATAGCGATATTTTCGAGGGAATAGACGGCGTAGCGGGTTTCCAGAGGCTCTCACATTTGGAAGCTCCTCGCAGGTTGCCTTGGCTGAAATCGGTGCGGCTACTAGGGTCTAATAGCCCCTCGCTGGCCGATCCTACGCTTCGTGGGGCGTATAAATCAGCATACATGCGGCAAAATTTCCCGCATGAGCAAGCCGCAGCGCTGTATCAGCATTTAACGGCAGACGGCTTCAGTAATAAAAATGCGATGGTGATGGTACTGCCCTATGGTGGAAAGGTGAATACGGTCAAACCGGACGAGACCGCGTTACCGCAGCGCGATTCAGTGATGAAAGTCCTTTTCCAGAGCCTGTGGGCGGATGCGCAGGATGATCAGCAGAATCTTGATTGGATCCGGCAAATCTATAGCGATACTTATGCGGATACCGGCGGCGTGCCAGTGAGCAACGAAATAACGGATGGCTGTTTTATTAATTATCCTGACAGCGATCTGGGTAATCCTGAATTCAACACATCTGGCGTAACGTGGGCGCAGCTTTATTTTAAGCATCACTATCCTAAGCTACAAAAAATTAAAGCGCAGTGGGATCCCTTGAATATTTTCCGACATAACCAGTCAGTTGAATTACCCGCTACCTGATCGCTATTCATGGCGGGAACATAAAAAGATATTGTCGGCAGGAGAGAATATGCCAGTAAGAGTATGTATTGCCGGCCCACTCACAGGGCCAAGGGCCTGCTACGGGGAACTTATCCGCGGGGCTATTGCCGATCTCCCGCAAAGAGAGGGGCTTTCCATTCATTTTTTTGATGATGAAGCCAATCCGCAGGTGGTTGAACGCCATCTGGCAGAAATTATCAGGCAAAGTGATGTGGTTATCGGCCATTTTAATAGCAACTGCGCCCTGGCTGCCATACCAGCCTACAGAGCGGCGGGGACACCACTATTATTACCTGCCTCCACCGCCGCGCACTTGGGTGATGGCAAGTCCGTATTTCAGCTTTGCTCTACGGAGGCTGAACAGGTTAAGGAACTGAAAGCCATAGCTGACAGTTATTATCCTGATTCAACACGCTATTACTGGGCCGACGGTTCGGCTTACAGCCAGCGATTACTAGAGCGTTTACAGGCATATTATGGGCACCCTTTACCAGAAATTAGCGATAATGGCGATCGCGGTGCGGGCGGGGTTACGTTTTATCTGGGGGCCCATTTTTCTATTTTGGCGCGTATGCGCCAAGAAGGCGCGTTGTGGCTCGGTGCGGCGATCTGCTGCGATGATTGCGATATTAAAGAATTTACGCAATGCGCTCGTCCTGGAACTTGGGTCTGTTCATCAACGCCAGGATACCGTGAATTACTACAACGTTCCGTAGATATTGCTTGGCGGGTGATGTACCGCAATAGCAATAACTGGGCGGACTATTTTGATGAAAGAGGCCGGTACTTGCCTGCAGGCTGGAAAAGCTACTGTGTGAAATAAATACAGTTATTAATTATTTGCGAATTTACGCTAAACGAAATGAACAGTGAGATCGTAAACATGGAAAATAAAGGTATTGTGGTTATTGTTGATGCTTATTCGCCGACGAGGCGTTTAGCGCCTGTATTTATCAAGCAGGGGTACCGTTGCGCGCGCGTGCAGAGCACCCCGGAGATCCCGGATATTTATAAAGGCTCATTCAGCCTTGATGATTATTGTGAAAACATTATTCACCAAGGTGATCTGGCGCTGACGCTGCAAAAAGTGGCCAGTTTGAATCCGGTAGCCGTTATTGCTGGTGGAGAAATCGGTGTTGAGTTGGCCGATATTTTAAGCGAACGTCTTGGTCTTGCCTCTAATGGTACTGAACTCAGCGCCGCGCGTCGCCATAAATACACTATGATTGAGCGCTTGCGCAGTGTCGGGCTTCGTGCAACGCGGCAATGTCTTCCGGTAGATGGAGATGAACTGCGCCGTTGGCACCAAAAGACAGGTGGACGGATTGTGGTAAAACCGGTCCGCAGTGCTGCCGGGGAAGGGGTGCACTTTTGCGACACACCGGAAGCCTCTTGCGCCGCATTGCAGATGATTGTCGGAAAAAAGAACATCTTCTCTGAAATTAACCAAGAAGTTGTGGCGCAAGAATACCTGTGCGGAACGGAATATGTGGTGAATACTGTATCTTGCCAAGGGAAACACAGGGTTACCGATATATGGAAAACCACTCGCGTCAGTGTGAATGAGTTTCTTGATATGGGGGACTCCATTCAGATCATGCCACGCCAGGGTGAAGTCCAGGATATTTTGGTTTCCTATGCATTACAGGTGCTTGATGCAATGAATATCCAATACGGACCTGGACATATGGAAATAAAAATGTGTAATGACGGCCCTTGCTTGGTGGAAATAGGCGCCCGCATCGCGGGTGGTGATATGCCTTATTATGCCGAACTTGCCACCGGGCAGTCGCAATTATCCTGGACACAGCTGGCCTACACCGATTCTCAGAAATTTCATGTATTGTGTGATGTACCTTACTCACTGGATTATTATTTTTCTTCTGTGGCAATGCTCAGCCCCTATGACGGTGTACTTGAATCCTATCCCTATAAAGACCAAATTAACCAGCTGGAAAGCCTCTTGGAAATTCGTGAATATGTGAAACCTGGCGATCATCTTCATAAAACGATTGATGATACAACTTACCCCATGTTGATTTTGTTAAAACACAGAACAGAAGAAGTAGTGCTGCGTGATTGGGGAACATTACGTTATCTGGATGGCTATGCTTTTTACAAGGTCTGTTAATAAAAAGGGAACCGGGCTATTTGAATAGCCAGGTGTTAAGTTGCTATCGCTTATTTTGGTGCTATATCAAATGCAAAATGAAAATATATATATATGGCATAAGGTGCCATTCTATTGTGTTCGTTACGATGAAATTCTGAATCATACAGAAAACAATATTATTTATATTGGAACGCAGGATGCGTTGGCGGATATTCCTGCAGAACTCAATTGCGAAAAATGGATTTGGCAGGAGCAAGACGGAATCCAGGCTCTTATTTCTAAGATGAGTTTGAAGACGCCGTCGCAACAAAAATTTATTGCCTTGTCCGAATACCAAATTGATACCGCAGCGCGTATTCGGGCGCATTTTGGTATTGCTGGGCCTACGATCGCTGAAGCTGAGCTATCCAGGAATAAAATGATGATGAAAGCAGCGGTGGCTTCATCGGGATTGGCGACGCCGACATGCTATGCCTTGGATGATGTCTTGCATGACCCAACGATTCTTGATGAGATCGGTTCGGCGCAAGTTGTACTCAAACCGCTGGATGGTGCATCAAGCGAGAATGTGCAAATCTACGCTTCCCATTATGCTTTAAGGGTGGCCCTCAATAACAATACGACCCATATTGATGATATCGACTCACGAAAAAACACAGCTCGATACGAGGTTGAAGAGTTCATTGAAGGTGATATCTGGCATGTGGATGGCTATGTTTGCGCCGGGGAAATAGCCCAATGCGTAAGCAGTCGTTATATTGGCAACTGCCTTAACTTTTCCAAAGGGCAGCCTCTTGGATCTTTGCAGTGCGAGCTACCCGCCACGCTATTGGCGTTTTCCCGTCAGGTTATTGCCGCTTTAAACATCCACAATGGCTGCTTTCATCTGGAAGTGTTTCAAAACGCCTCCGGCTGGGTTTTCTTAGAAATAGGGCATCGGGCGGGGGGAGCCAGCGTGGTGCGCACCTTTGAACTGCATACTGGCATAAACCTCCATCAAGTACACTTGAGTGCACAATTAGGCTGGGCGCTGGATTTTTCTACCAAAGCATCGGCAAAAGAGGACTATTATGGTTGGTTTGTCTTCCCTGGGCATCATCTTCCCGAAGGCTATGCCTGTATAGTCGGCGCAGATGAGTTTCGCGCATCTCCCTGGATACATGAATGGCACCAATTACCGCCTTACAAAAAAATGAGCCGAGCGCTGACTTATCTGGAAAAAATAGCACCGTTGGCGGGAATGCTACGCACTTCATCCTTCTGGGAGTGCCACCAGTTTGTTTTGGATATGTTTGAAAATATTTCTATCACTAGCATATCGGAAGAAGAACGCTCGGTGAGTTGAAATATTCGTCATTGACACCTGATGCACTGCGCTGGGCGTATCAACATTTTAACGAAAGACATTATGGTAAACAGAATGACGATTAAAATTCGCAAAGCTACGGCTGAAGATTACGATGCATGGTTAGCGCTATGGAAGGGCTATCTGAAATTTTATAGCAGCGACCTGGAGGACTCCGTTACCTTATCCACGTGGCGCAGAGCACTGTCAGCGGAGTCGGCTTTGATGTGCCGAATTGCAGAAACAGAACAGAAAATCATTGGGTTCGCGCTTTGTGTGTTGCATGAAGGGACATGGTCAACACAGCCGCTTTGCTACCTCGAAGATCTTTTTATTGAAGAGGATATGCGCGGGTTAGGTGCGGGAAAAATGCTGATAGAGGCTATTTGTGAAGAGGGCCGCGAAAAGGGATGGTCTAAGGTCTATTGGGTTACAAGAGAGGGCAACACGGCGCGGGCACTTTACGACAAGCTGGCTTTACTGGATGATTTTGTCAGGTACAGTGTCAAAATTTAGGGTGGAATTATGCCTGCCTTGATTATGAAATTGAATCCACGTTTCGGCGTGGATTTTTATTGGTAGAGCTATGGCCTACCCGCTGAAAAAGACCTCTCTATGCTTGCAGAGTTGCGCGCAAAACTGCATTTCCACTCTGAATCGCTATAACGCTGCAACTGATGAATTCGTTGAGCACCATGAGACACAAGCTGCCACGGGCGATGGAGCTAAACAGTGAGATGGATTTTTTCTGTTTGTTGATGCGAACACTCATGCGTGACTTCCTTAGAAAAAGGGGGTAACGCTCACCTTAAGGGAAATGATGTTCCCCCTTCGGGTGAAAAAGTTGTCCTGGCCCCCGCTGTCAAAACAGTTGTAACCTAACGTACCAGCATCTGGAGAAAGCCAACAGTTACGGATTTCACAGTCAAACTTCTGCGATATCTGCCCCATGACTTTCGCCGACGGCGGATGACCAGTCCCCTGTTAAGCAATACGCTACCACATTATAAACCTCCATCTGCTTCATAACAGCTGCGACGTCCGCTTTGTGCCAAAACGGAAGTAATCAAAGCTATTTCATAGTCAACTAATAGCATTTCAAAATAGGTGGTTTCGTTGCTATGAAACCGCCTAATGTGTTGGGTTCAGGATGGAAGGTTATTGCATTAACTGCGGTCTTGAGGAATGGTAAAATCCTACGCTGAGAAGTACGGTTACAGGGCAGAAAAAATTCTGCCCTATTCGTTATCATTCGAGTTCAGTTGCTCGAACGATTATTTCTTGACGAATCGCTGAAATATAATTATTCCACGCTGGAGAGTATTTGCTTATATAGCTAAGAATTGTATGTTCGATGTTAGATTTTCTAGCCAAATGATTGAGTCTGTCATAATAATCGTGCCAGTCAGCAAGCCCGTTAATCGACATTGAAAACTGCCTGATTTTTATATACTCAGCGGACTCTTCTGCCGAGACAGTGGCCGGATTTATAGCTTCAAACCAGCGTTTATGATTATATTCCGGAGCACCTTTTTGAGGGAAGTCAGTAAGGCTGAACTCAAAAATTCGGGTAATGACTGCACGACGCTGTTCCCTTTTATCTGTTCCAGTTAGGCACTTGTTTACGATTTTATGCCTTTCAGAGACTGTTCGGTGAACATCGCCGTCAAGAACACACATAACTTTCTTAATGTCCGTGCCAGCAAGCATTAGCCCAGCCAGAACAACTGCCGAGTTCTCAGCTGCACCAAACAGCTCAACATCCACCTTATCGGTGAGTGCCTCTCGCTCAAGAAGTACATTGATAGCTGTGCGCGCCAGTTCATCTTCAACAAAAACGCTTATCATCTCAGGCTGAATATCCGTTAGCTGGCGCAGTGCATCAGCTGATACGCCTGGAAACGCAGAAATCCCAGTTCCCATATTGAAAATGCTGACAATATTTATTTCTCTTCTGAATTGAACAATAGATTCCCTGTGTGTTGAAAAAACAATTTCAAGTAACGCATCCTCGGCTATGGTAATCAGTTCTTCAACCAGCTTTTTAAATGCCTTTTCATGTAAAAGTACATCCAGTTCATCAATTAGCAGTAATCCGTTCGGCCGTAAGAGTGGGTCATGAGCCGATTTCAACACCTCAAAAACCCGTTTTTCTCCTGCTCCCATTGTATGTTCGGTGTAGGTAATGCCATTTTTAGTAAATTTGCTAAATGTGTAGCCGCTTCTGGTCTTACAGGTCATTAGATCAGAGTAATCCGCTTCAAGCACGCGACACATTGACTCTAATATTTTCTGTTTGATTCGTGCAGGTTCAAAGTTTTGACTCACGTATTTCGCATGGCGTGAGGCTGCTTGATCGTCTGACAATGTGCCAAGCGTTTGCAGCCCTAAATAAAGCGACTCCTTAACGGGGCGGCGTCCATAAACCGGTTTCCAGCGACTGACTTTAGAGTATTCTTGGGTAAAGATATCATTCGGTGCCGGTGCGGGCACAAATGAAATCATGTTGCCCTGATTGTTCAGGCTTCCTGCGTAAAAGTTGACAGTAAAGCCACTGTCACGCCAGTTGTTATCATCGTGGGGAGTAAAGAAATCAGAAAACCGGTTATTTCCCTTTGAAGTGAAATCCCGAGGTTTGTAACAGCAGGCAAGGGCATGAATAATGGTAGACTTACCAGAGCCGTTCATCCCCATTATGGCAGTAACTTTTTTGTCTGCAGGAAATGTGAGGATACAGTTCTCAATCCCTTTGAGACTCTTAATCTGGATATCCTTTAAGCGTAACTGTGCTGGGATGTTTTGCCTGGCAGCCATACTGGCTTATTCCTTAAGGTTCAAATTGCCGGATTTATCCTAGTATCTTACATCATCTGAATGAAAATTTCTGAATTGTAAAAAACTCTGGCGGTGGCTCTTATAGTTTCTACTAACTTTCAAATGGTAAGCTCATTCTGACCTGTTCCCATCGATAAACACAGGGTTTATGAACTTCTGCCTTTCGCTCATAGCGGCCATTGTTTTTTACAGTCCCTGCTTCATTCGTTAGAGCGCGCTGCTGGTCTATAACTGCGGTCGCAATTAATTCTCTAAAGGGTGAACTGATGAAAACAGGACTGCTTTGACTGGTTTTGCTGGCCACCACGCTGCTTACCGGTTGCGATGCTGGCGCGAAGAGTATTGATTGGTATAAAGCGCATGACGCGGAGCGCAAAGCTAAATATAAGGAATGCACGAAAGCCTCTGATCCACGCGGTACAGAAGACTGCCGCAATGCCATTGATGCCACTGTCCACGGCGGCTCTTTTACAAAGAGTCCTAATAAAAGTTGGTAAATTCAGGCGAGCCGCCGCCTGGCGGTTTTTTATGCCCTTCTGCGGGCACAGGTATAACGTCCCTTCTGTCAGCCACTCAAAGGCAGATGCCGGGCACAATTGACATTACACTACCAAAAGGCAATAGTTAATTTTAGAATCAAGTGGATCTACTATATTCGCACATAAGGAATGGAGTTCTCATGTCATATAGCTGCTATTTACTTCTCAATCGGCGTGAAATGACCAGCCTGAGCTGCCCTGGTATTGGTACATTTCCTGCTTTTTCTGGTCAAAAAGAAGGCCGCAATAATCCTGAAAAAACAAACGTACCTGATATAGGCCCAATAGTTCGTGGCCGTTACTTTATTGTAGAACGACCTTCAGGTGGAAGATTGGGGCCGTTTAGAGAACGCTTGTTGAAAGACATATACGGTACGGATCGTTCAACATGGTTTGGACTATTTCGTGACGATGGAAAAATCGATGACTACACGTTTGTACAAGGCATCAGGCGGGGTAATTTCCGTCTGCACCCTATTGGGCCATTAGGGCTGAGTGAAGGCTGCATCACACTTCAGCATCCTCTTCAGTTCAATTACATGCGCGACATGTTCCTTAAATCTGGCCCAACGCTTAACATCCCAGGCAGCCAACTCAAAGCCTATGGAACGGTAAAGGTATACTAACGATGCGCTTTATTTTAACTATTTTTCTGTTTGTTTTTTGTGCGATTGCTATTTCAAAAGCTATTGCTGTCATAGTGCCGGTAACATTCTTTTATGCCATCGCAGGTTTTTTCAATATTAATGGCGATGAGGCAACCATCGACTTTGTAATGTCAGCCAATATCCTTATTTCTATTATTATGTCTGTTGCGCTTTTATGGGTGCTGAAAGCTGTTTTCAAAAAGCATTAAACAGGACTGTATGAGTACCATTGATTAGAAAAGTCAGTCTGCTAACCATAGTGAACGCTACAATCAACACCGTATCCGGTTGACTTTATGGGGCAGTGCATCGCGCTCCTTCGCTGCATCCACCCGTTACTGTAAGAGCATTATCAGACCGTGATGGTATGATTATGCTGCCAGATGGGCCTCTGCTCCCGCCAATTGCGCCTGCTGTACTCTTCACTGCACTCCAACCCCCCACACTTTGAGACTATTACCCTTGTCTCAGATAGCCGCAGCCAGGATCCTGCTCTATTCTCGGGGAAAATGGATTCCTCCAGGCTTTGTCGAGGCACTATGACGTACAAATCCCTGATTGCTGAAGTCCACAATCAGCAGCGCACCCTGACCGCCATTGTCGAACAGGATGAGCGCACTGCCTATTTTTACATCTGGCCAACCGACCTGTTCCGCAGCCAGTATGCGGTACGCGGCTGCTGGCTACGAAACCTGCTGCCGGCACCGGCGCAGGAAGATCGCGAGGCGATGGAGCAGGGCATAGCGCCGCTGCTCAGCGCCGAGTATTGCCGTAATCTGGAAGCGGAACCCGCGCTGGATCCGGCGGGTCTGCAGGTGCTGTGGGAGCCGAGCGATGATGGCGCGGCGCTGTGGTACTACGGCCAGCTGCTGGCGGTGATCCCCGGCTGGAGCCTCTATCAGGAGAAGCAGGTGAGCTTCTCTGCAGGCTGCATCAAAAAGAACCGGCTAACGGCACCGCTGGGGTCGGCATCAACCAATGACTACTACGCCCGTGCGGAGCATCAGCGTCAGTTCTGGCGTGAATGGCACGACGGCAGCGAGTGGGATAAGGTGCAGAACGATTTGATGGCCTGCTATCAGGCGCGCTTTGGCGAGTCAGTGAAATATTACGCTATCGATCAGGGCAGCTGGCCGCCGATGGCGATCTCCCAGCACTGGCATCAGGGCGTCTGGTACTTCCTGACCATCGGCATGAGCATCCGGCCGATGCCGCAGGTCGATTATTTGTTTGATGAACTGGCACCGCAGTATCGCCGCATTGAACTCGGCATGGCGGTTGACGGTGAAGTCATGACCGAAGGCAACGCGGTGCAGATGGCCAGCGCGCTGGCGGAGTTCGTGCATCTGCCGTGGGCGCGGCTGACCTGGCTGGGCGAGGGCCATACGCTGGCGTCGGAAGTGGCCCCCGTCGGCTTTGAAAGCTTCCTGCTCGCCAATGAGCTGGCAACCGATCAGGCGCAGTTCTCGCTGCCAAAACGCGACGGCGATCGCCCGACTCTGCTCTGGACTACGCCGATTACTGAAGCGGAACGGCAGTTCGCGCAGGCGGATGAACATGGCGGTCAGAAGTTACGGGAATTGTTAACGGCGGATGGCAATAATCACATCTTCCGTCCGCGCCAGCAGGTCGTCAGTTCAGAAGAGTAGGCCAGCAATAATGCGCCTGTTCGCCCATTCCCCGGCGCCCGCCGGGGATGTGATAGTTTCTATGTGAAATTAAATTTTTACAAAAATCAAACATTTCTCAAATATGTGATCCTGCTCATCTCAAGTTCCCGCTTGCCGCGCCGTTAAACCCGATCAGGCAATCGCGCCGCACCAGGTTCAGGGGAACGAAGATGTTTAAAACAACACAATCCCGCTTCACCGCAACAATGATCGCGTTCTTTGTTGCGCTTTTACTCGTTACAGTCTGGGTTATTAATCAGTTTGTCGCGCCACAGCTGGTCGATAGCGAAAGCCGTCTGGTTCGCTATCAGGTAGATTCGCTGGCTTCCGGTATCGTTGAACAGATGAACCGCGTTCAGGCCCAGCAGCGCGCCATTACCGAAGCCGCATCCGTCATGGACAGCGCCACCATCGACACTCTATTACCGACGCTGGTTAACCAGTATCAGGACAGCAATGTGTTTGGTGGCGGGATCTGGCCACTGCCAAATCGTCGTGACCCGGCCAAAGAGAAGGACAGCAGCTTCTTTGCCCGTAATGCCAGCAATGAACTGCAGGTGAACACCTACTGGAACTCCGACGCGGCTGACAAATACTGGGAGCAACCCTGGTACAAAGATGGCATGGCCGCTCCGAAAGGCCAGTGTGCCTGGGCAAAAGCCTATCAGGATGCCGCCAGCCCGCAGCCGCGCACCAACTGTGCTATGGCTATCTACAAAAACGGCACGGCCTGGGGTGTCGCCACCATCGATGTGACGCTGGGGTTCTTTAACCAGCTGGCGAAGCAGATGGGTGAAACCATTCAGGGCAACGTCCTGATCGTCGAGGCCGATGGTAAAGTTGTGGGCAATGGCGCGCTGGTGAATGCCGCACCGAAGCTCGAAAACCTGGCTGACGTGCAGATGCCGATGGCAGCACCGCTGAAAACGCTGCTTAACGGTGTTGGCAATCAGCCGCTGGAAACCACCTATGACAGCAGTGAAGGCGAGCAGACGCTGTTCGTGCAGGCCATTCCTGGCAGCCCGTGGTATCTCGCCAGCAGCCTGCCAACCAGCCTGCTGAAAGCGCAGTCGCACAACATGCTGACCCGCCTGGGTCTGGTGCAGATCCCTCTGGCGGTGATCCTGCTGCTGGTGTCGCTGGGCTTTGTCCGCGCCATGATGAAACGTCTTAACGTGCTGAACAGCAACATTGAAGCGCTGTCGACCGGTGGTGCGGATCTGACTCAGCGTCTGCCAGCCAGCAACAGCCCGGAGTTCAACGCCGTCGCGCAGAGCTTTAACCAGTTCATCAGCTATCTGCAGGGACTGCTCCAGCAGGTGGGCGACAGCGCGCTGGCGATCACTGCCGCGTCGCGGGAAATTGCCAGCGGCAACGCTAATCTCTCTTCCCGTACCGAAGATCAGGCCAGCTCGATTGTAGAAACGGCCGCGTCGATGGAGCAGCTGACCGGCACCGTGCGTCAGAACGCTGACAACGCCACCCACGCTAACCAGCTGGCGGGTGATGCCTCGCAGGTGGCCGCACGTGGCACCGAAGTGGTCCGTCAGGTGGTGACCACCATGGGCGAGATTCATCACTCATCCCGTAAAGTGGTCGATATCATCAGCGTGATCGACAGCATCGCATTCCAGACCAATATCCTGGCGCTGAACGCCGCAGTAGAAGCCGCACGGGCCGGTGAACAGGGTCGCGGTTTTGCGGTGGTGGCATCGGAAGTGCGCAACCTGGCACAGCGTTCAGCCAACTCGGCGCGTGAGATTAAAAAGTTAATCGAAGAGTCGGTGGCGAACATCGATACCGGCAGCGCGCTGGTCGAGCAGGCGGGTCAGACCATGGATGAGCTGATGAAGGGCGTGAGCAGTGTGACAACGCTGATGAGTGAAATCATGTCAGCCAGCCGCGAACAGAGCCTGGGCATCGAACAGGTTAACGTTGCGATTACCCAGCTGGATGGCACCACGCAGCAGAACGCCGTGCTGGTGGAGCAGGTTTCTGCTGCCGCGCAGGCGATGGAATCGCAAAGCACCCAGCTTGAGCGGGTGGTTCAGAGCTTCCGACTGTAATCCCTCTCCAGGCCAGCCTTGCTGGCCTGATTTTCTCCCTGCTTCATCCGCTTATCTCCGCCTGACCCGGGTAAAAAATCCTCGATGATCCGCCCAAACCGATAATTCTGTGCCAGAATAGTTGGGAATAATCTCAAGGAAACGCCATGTCTGCTATTGAAGTTATCCTCGTTGACCACCTCGATCGTCCCACCGGCAAGATGGAAAAGCTGGAAGTGCATGAAAAAGGATTACTGCACCGCGCGGTGACGGTCTACGTCTTCAATTCCCGGCAGGAGCTGTTGCTACAACGGCGTGCCAGCGATAAATATCATTGTGGTGGCTTGTGGAGTAATACCTGCTGTGGTCATCCTTATCCCCATGAATCAACCCGCGACGCCGCCGAGCGCCGCCTGCGTGAAGAGATGGGGATGGTGGTGACGCTGACGCCGGTGTTTGAGCTGAGCTACAACCTGAAACTGAGCAATGGCCTGACTGAACATGAGTATGGTCACGTCTTCTTTGCCGTCTGCGACAGCCTGCCGCAGCTGAATCCGCAGGAAGCGGATGCCTGGGATTATCGCCCGATGGCGCTGATTGAGCAGCAGATGCAGCAGCAGCCACAGCAGTTCACACCGTGGTTTTTGCATACCTTCCCGCGCATCCCGGACTATCTGGAGCAGTTTCCTTTCCCGGCAGTTACCGCATAAAAAAACCGCACTAAGGTGCGGTTTCAATGCTGGCCGGAGAAGTCGGGCCGGGGTAAACAGTGCGCCAGGGTTATGAGCCCATTTGCTCCCTGAGCCTGCGCGCTATCCACGCCCTGACCATTGATTATCGCTGCAGCTCGAAATCTTCCGCATCCACATCATAACCCGACGGTTCCCAGCGGATCGCCAGCAGCGCCAACAGGCCCGCCAGTGGTGCCAGGAAGATCACCCAGAACACGCCGGTGCCCAGCGCCGCGACCAGCACCGGAAACAGAAACAGCGAAACGGTAGAGCTGCCGCGCATCAGCGTCTGATTAAAGCCGACACCCACGCCGCGCAGCGACGTCGGGTAGCTCAGCGACGCAAAAGTCATGGTATGGGAGCCAGGCCCGAATCCCTGTCCAAAGAGGAACAGCGCCAGCATGCCGATCGCCAGCGCGGCTTCCTGGCCGCCTTCCGGACGACCAATCAGCGCCAGCCCGAGCAGCGCCACGCACTGACAGGCATAACCCGCCACCGACATCTTCCACGCCCCGAGGCGCGGCACCAGTCGCACCGCCAGTATCCCGCCGACAAAGGCGAACAGCAGATTCAGCGCCAGCGACACCAGAATGGTGGTAAGCATTGACTGGGCAAAGAAGCTGGAGATGATCACCGGCAAGCCAAACGCCACCGCGTTATAAGCAAAAGATGAGGCAATGGAAGTGATGGTCGCCAGCAGTGTACGGCGGCGATAAACACCCTGTAACAGCGCGCCATAGTTACGCCAGCTCGCCTTGCGCACCGGCATGGCAGGCGTCAGCGCGGCGTCGGCTGCCACCTGGGCATTAATATTCCACGCACTGCGTAAAATCGCCGCGGCACCTTTCAGGTCGCCCTGATTCGCCGCCCAAACCGGGGATTCGCTCATGTAACGGCTACGGATGGCGATGATGATAATCGCCGGAACGGCACCAAAACCAAGGATCAGCCGCCAGAGCCAGTCGGTATGGCTTTCGGGTAACACGGCATAGAGCAGTAGCACCAGCAGATAAGAGATGCTGATTGCCGCATACCAGGTTGGGCACCACATCGCCACGCTGGCCGCTTTATTTCCCTTGCCACGCAGCCGGGAAAACTCCGCCAGAAACGCCATCGCCACCGGCAGATCGATTCCTACCCCCAGGCCCATCACAAAACGCGCGCCGGCCAGCACATACTCATTGGGGGCAAACGCACAGGCGATAGCCGCCACCACGAAAAAGAACATATCGGCCATAAACACCCGATAACGGCCAATTTTATCCGTGAGATAGCCGCCGATCAGTGCGCCGATAATGGCCCCGAAGGTGATTGCCGAGGCGACCATGCCGGTGCCGGTCGGGGTGAGATTAAATTCGCGCGTGATGTCTTTGATGCCAAAGGCCAGCGCACCCAGGTCGTAGGCGTCAAGGAAGACGCCCCCCAGCGCAATCGCCACCACAATGCGGGCATTATTACGGGCGCTGTCGCCACTGTTCACTAATCGGGAGACGTCAGCTGCGCTGCGGATCCACTGTGTTTCGCCACCGGGCGAACTCCCTGCTGTTGCCACATGGGCGGAAGAGGTCAGGTCGGACATGATGTTGTGCGTCTTTTATTATAAAAACAGATTTCCGAGAATAGCCGTTTAGACGCCCAGACGTAAATTCATTTCGGTTATATGAGATGAATTTATAATCTCAAATCGTTATCAATTTGCGATAAAGTCAGCTGCATCGCCGCTGCGCCAGGCTACGCTTTTAAGGCAGATAATTTCCGCTGCACGCCTTGCCAGCCTCCCGCAGAGCGGCAGGAGGGCAGCCTGAACGCGCAGGCGCACAACGCCTTGTGAATCATCACGCACGAACAAAACGTAAAAACAACACACTGCGATAAGGAAAAAGCCATGGTCAGAATTCGGGGTTGGATGGGCGTCAGCGCTTTGCTGCTCAGCATGGGGATAGCACAGGCGGCGGACCCGGTGCGGGTCGGCTCGAAAATTGATACCGAAGGTTCACTGCTGGGCAATGTGATTCTTCAGGTGCTGGAAAAGCACGGGGTAAAAACCGTCAATAAAATTCAGCTCGGCACCACGCAGGTGGTGCGCGGTGCCATCACGGCGGGCGAACTTGATATCTATCCGGAATATACCGGCAACGGTGCATTTTTCTTCAATGATGAGAAAGACAGCGCCTGGAAAAATGCCGCCGAAGGCTACGAGAAAGTGAAGAAGCTGGATGCGGAGAAAAACCATCTGGTCTGGCTGACACCCGCTCCGGCCAATAACACCTGGACCATCGCTGTGCGAAAAGATCTGGCTGAAAAAAATCAGCTCAACTCTCTGGCGGACCTCAGCGCCTGGCTGAAAAAAGGCGGCACCTTCAAACTGGCGGCCTCAGCAGAATTTATTGAACGCAGCGATGCCTTACCCGCCTTTGAAAAAGCCTATGGCTTTGATCTCAAGCAGGACCAGCTGCTGTCGCTGGCTGGCGGCGATACCGCTGTCACCATCAGCGCAGCGGCACAGCAGACTTCCGGCGTAAACGCGGCGATGGCGTACGGCACCGACGGTCCGGTGGCGGCATTAGGTCTGCAGACGCTCAGCGATCCTAAAGGGGTTCAGCCGATTTATGCGCCGACGCCGGTGATCCGTGAATCGGTACTCAAAGCCTATCCAGAGATTGCAGAGTGGCTGAAGCCGGTGTTCAGCGCGCTTGATGAGAAGACGCTGCAACAGCTCAACGCCAAAATCGCGGTCGATGGTCAGGATGCCAGCAGCGTAGCGACCGAATGGCTGCAGCAGAAAAAGCTGCTGTAACCGATGCAGATATCGCGGGAAGCGATAAGCCGTCCGGTTGAGCAGCCGGTGGCACTGCTGCTGCTGACGCTGCTGACTCTGGCGCTGGTGGCATTGCCGTTTCTGAACTTCGCCCCAAACCGTCTGGTGGCGGGTGAACCGCTGATGGGCTGGCAGATTAGCCGCTTCGGGCTGTTGCTGCTGCCGCTGTTGACGCTGTGGCTGCTGCTGTGGCGGCATCCGACCCGCATCACGCTGATGCTGGCGCTGCTGGCGGCAGAACTGATGCTGGCGGCGATCATCTGGCTCAGCGGTCATCAGGCCACTTTACTCAGCCAGCAGGGCAGCCGTCTGGCGCGCACCAGCTTTGCCAGCGGATTGTGGTGCAGCGGCGCGCTGATCCTGCTGCTGATCACCGATCAGGTGCGGCAACTGACCCGCCATCGGCTGGCACAGCTGCTGCTCAATCTGCAGGTCTGGCTATTGCCGCTTTTGCTGCTGTTCAGTGGCCAGCTCAGCGATCTCTCCCTGCTAAAAGAGTATGCCAACCGCCACGCGGTGTTTGATGCAGCTCTGAGCCGTCATCTCACCCTGCTGGCGGGAACGGTGCTGCCTGCGCTGATGATTGCGCTGCCGCTGGGCGTCACGCTGTTCCGGCGGCCTGGCTGGCAGGGCGGGGTGTTCGGCGTGCTGAATGTGATTCAGACTGTGCCCTCGGTGGCGCTGTTTGGTCTGCTGATTGCGCCGCTGGCCGGACTGGCTCAGCAGTTTCCGTGGCTCGGCGACTGGGGCATCAGCGGCATTGGGATGGCTCCGGCGCTGATCGCGCTGGTGCTTTACGCCCTGTTGCCGCTGGTGCGCAGCGTGGTGGTGGGGCTGCAACAGGTGCCGCACGAGGTGCGTGAGAGTGCACGTGGCGTCGGCATGAGTGGCTGGCAGCAGTTTATTGCGGTGGATGTGCCGCTGGCGCTGCCGGTCTGGCTGGCGGGCCTGCGGGTAGTGGTGGTGCAGACGCTGGGCATGGCGGTGGTTGCGGCGCTGATTGGCGCGGGCGGCTTTGGCGCGATTATTTTCCAGGGACTGCTAAGCAGTGCGCTTGATTTGGTGTTGCTGGGGGTGATCCCAGTGATTGCGCTGGCGGTGGTCATCGATGCGCTGTTCCGCCTGCTGATCTCACTGCTGGAGAGAAAAGATGATTGAGTTTGACGGCGTTTCCCGCGCGTTTAACGGTAAAGCGGCGGTGAAAGATCTGTCGTTACAGGTGGCGAAAGGGGAATTTTGCGTGCTGCTTGGCACCTCCGGTTCGGGCAAATCGACCACCCTGAAGATGATCAACCGGCTGGTGGAGTTTGACAGTGGTGAAATCCGCTTTGCCGGAGAGTCGATTCGCCAGCTCGATGCCCGCACGCTGCGGCGGCGCATGGGCTACGCGATCCAGTCGATTGGTCTGTTTCCGCACTGGACGGTGCGGAAGAATATCGCCACGGTGCCAGTGCTGCTGGGCTGGCCCCGGGCACAGGTCAATGAACGTATCACGGCGCTGCTGGCGCTGCTGAATCTCGATGCGCAGCTGCTGGACCGCTATCCGCATCAGCTCTCGGGTGGGCAGCAGCAGCGCATCGGCGTGGCGCGGGCGCTGGCGGCGGATCCGGAAGTGTTACTGATGGATGAGCCGTTTGGTGCACTCGACCCGGTGACGCGCGGGGTGCTGCAACAGGAGATGTTGCGCATTCATCAACTGTCGGGCCGCACCATCGTGCTGGTGACGCACGACATCGACGAAGCGCTGACGCTGGCAGACCGTATTGTGCTGATGGATAACGGCGAGATTGTTCAGCAGGGCAGGCCAGTCGAGCTGCTGACCCAGCCGAAAAATGATTTTGTGCGCGACTTCTTTGGTCGCAGCGAAATGGGAGTACGGCTGCTGTCGCTGGAGCAGGTCGGTAATGCTGTGCGGCGCGGCGAGTGGCTGCCGGGCGAACCGATCGCTGCGGCACTGACGCTGCGCGACGCCCTGTCGCAGTTTATCGCCCGGCGTACCGATAAATTGCCGGTCATCGACGATCAGCAGCGGCCGCTGGGCGTGCTCCACTTTGGCGATCTGCTGCAACTGCGCGAGGATTTAACATGCGCAGGCTAAGGGATCCGCTGCTGTGGCTGGTGCTGTTCTACGGCGCGCTGCTGACCCTGATGCCTTACAGCGGGCCGCTGTTTCACCGCTGGTTTCCCGAACTGGCGCGGCCACTCTATCAGCAGGAGAGCTTCTGGCAGCTGACGCTGGCGCATCTGTTTCTGGTGATCACCGCCAGCCTGCTGGCGATTGTGATTGGCATTGGCAGTGGTGTGCTGGTGACGCGGCGGGCGGGGCGGGCCTTCCGGCCGTTGATGGAAACCATTGTGGCGGCAGGGCAGACGATTCCGCCAGTGGCGGTGCTGGCGATTGCGGTGCCGGTGATGGGATTTGGTGCCTGGCCCGCAGTCGTGGCGCTGCTGCTCTATGGATTGCTGCCGATTTTACAGGGGACGCTGGCGGGTATTGATAGCGTACCGGCCAGCAGCCGGGAGATCGCCATCGGGGTCGGCATGAGTAGCTGGCAACGGCTGTGGCAGATTGAGCTGGCGCTGGCTGCGCCGGTCATCATCGCCGGGATACGCACCTCGGTGATCATCAACATCGGCACCGCTGCCATCGCCTCGACGGTCGGCGCGAAAAGTCTGGGATCGCCGGTGATTATCGGCTTAAGCGGCTTTAATACAGCCTATGTCATTCAGGGGGCATTACTGGTGGCGCTGCTGGCGATAGTCAGCGATCGCCTGTTTGAACGCCTGCAGCGCTGGCTTAGCGTGAGTGAACGATGAGAGAGTATCCCACCAGCATCAGACCGCCGGTGCCACCTGCCGCCATAATAAAAAACAGCGTGGCGAAGAAAGCTTTTTTACAGTTCATGGGTAAAACCTGAGCTCGTTAACAGTGAGGCGGGGATAATAGCGCGCGCAAGGCAGCAGGCAAAGTGCCCGGCGTGCGTTTTTGTTATCAGGCGGGGTCGTGCAACCGCACGGCATAGCCCTGTTCCTGCCAGTGTGACAGCTGTTCCTGCTGGCGGCGGGTCAGTTTTTTACCGGTAAAGACAAACATATTCATGCCGGGAAAGAGTTCAGGACGCGGTAAATCCAGCGGTTCTGCCAGCACATCAATCCGCCAGCCATGCTGCGACAGACGCCAGCCTTCCAGCCAGATGCGGGTACGATCGTCGATACCCCAGCCAATAATCAGCGCATCTTTACCCGATTTTTTGCGGCTGCCGGTCAGGCAGAACGCGACATAATCGATCAGCAAACCATCCAGCAGACTGCACATGGTGCGGGCGGTGTTCTGATCCAGACTCAGCTTCTGGCGCACCGGCATAAAAACATGGTCGATCAGCGCATCAATCGGATGTTCGCGACCAATCGCGGCAATTTTATTACGAAGTTTAGCGGGTCTGACGTGACGCAGGACGCTGATCAGCTCATCCTGGAGTGTGGTCCAGCCGTCATGGGCATCTACATCGCCACCTTCCAGCAGTGCCTTAACTTTACCGACCGGCACGCCGCTTTCAATCCAGCGCATGATCTCTTCGATGCGATGAACATCTTCTTCGTCAAACTGACGATGTCCGCCTTCGGTACGTTGCGGCTTCAGTAAGCCATAACGACGCTGCCAGGCGCGCAGAGTGACTGGGTTTATGCCACAGCGCTCGGCGACGTCACCGATACTGTATAAGGTCATAAATTCCTCTTTCGATTGGTCTGAGTGCAATTACCATAACGAAGCCGACTAAGTTGTACAATACATTTCTCGATGTACAACTTGACTGATACGCCGTTTCTCCGTTATATCTCATATAAGAGAATTATTCCCAAATATGAGAAATCACCATGTCAGAGCTGAATACGGAGCAACGACTGGCGGTGAGGCTGGCAGAATTACGCCTGCAACGCGGCTGGTCGCTGGATGAACTTGCTGTCGCAACGGGCATCAGTCGTGCGTCATTATCGCGCATTGAGCGAAGCGAGACCAGCCCTACTGCTGCGCTGCTTAACCGTCTGTGTGTTGCCTACGGATTAACGATGTCGCGCCTGCTCAGTGAAGTGGAGGAGGAGTCCAGTCTGCTGATCAGAGATGACCAGCAGCCCGTGTGGCAGGATGAATCCAGCGGATTTATTCGCCGGAATGTTTCACCTCCTGCGCTTCACTTCCGATGCGAACTGGTTGAGGGCAAATTACGGCCTGGTGCACGTATAGATTACGATGCGCCACCCATTCAGGGCCTGGAGCAGCATATCTGGCTACGCGAGGGCGGCCTCACCGTCACGATGGGAGCACAGCAGTGGGCGCTGAAGCCCGGTGACTGCTTACGTTTTCATCTGGTCGGGAAATCGGCTTTTGAGGCGCACCTGACTGACGGCGCGCGCTATTTACTGGTGGTGGCGAAACCATGATCGATTACACAATACTTCGCGCCGACGAAGCGCAACCGCAACTGGGTGAACTTACAGCGGTGCTGCAGGCCTGTGTGGCAGACGGCGCCAGCGTCGGCTTTATTGATGCTGAAGACGAAGAGGTGATGACGCGATTCTGGCAGCAGCGGATCGCCGGTCTGGCAGACGGCGACAGCGAATTATTCGTTGCGCGGCAGCACGGTCGCATCGTGGGCACGGTCATTCTCAATGGCAGCGCGATGCCTAATGGCCGACACCGGGCGGAGATCAGCAAACTGCTGGTGCATCCGCAGGCGCGCCGTCAGGGCATCGCGCGTGAGCTGATGCAGCGCGCTGAGCAGCAGGCCCGTGCGCAGGGCAAAACGCTGCTGGTGCTGGATACGCGCAGCGGCGATGTCGCCAGCGATCTCTATCGCTCGCTGGGCTGGCAGGTAGCGGGGTCGATCCCGTTTTATGCCGAATCCACCGCAGGCGTGCTGGATGCCACCACCTATATGTACAAAGTGCTGGCGTAGCCAGCCGCTAGCTCATGCGGCTGGCCTTTCTTCGTGCCGGACCGGCCCGGGTTGACGGGCTGCCCGCACGACCCTGAAACGGGCAACTGCTGAAATTTACGACGTCGCACGAAAAATTCGGCGCGAAAGCTGACGCCAACAGGATACTGTGTAAAAATACAGGCCATATTTTCGGTGTGGTAACGCAAATCATGGCCCTGACAGCCGCAGTAAAAAGCCAGATAGCGCAGTGGTATAAAGCGCTTCAGGAGCAGGTGCCTGACTTCATCCCGCGTGCGCCGCAGCGCCAGATGATCGCCGAAGTGGCGAAATGTCTGGCGGGCGACGATTCGCGCCATCTGGCGGTTGAAGCGCCAACCGGCGTGGGCAAAACCCTCTCTTATCTGATCCCGGGCATCGCGGCCAGCCGCGCCCAGGAGAAGCGGCTGGTGATCAGCACCGCCAACGTGGCGCTGCAGGATCAAATCTTCACCAAAGATCTGCCGCTGCTGAAAAAAATCATTCCCGATCTCACCTTTACCGCCGCCTTTGGTCGCGGGCGCTATGTCTGTCCGCGTAATCTGGCGGCGATGGCGGCCGATGACGATGAGCAGGGCGATCTGCTGCTTTATCTGGACGATGACGCCGTCAGCAGCACTAAAGAGGAGCAGACGCAGTGTGGCCGGTTGCAGAAATCGCTGGATCGCTATCAGTGGGACGGCCTGCGCGATCACAGCGAGGAGAACGTCAGCGACAGCCTGTGGCAGCGGCTCTCCACCGACAAAGCGAGCTGCCTTGGCGCACACTGTCGCTGGTATCGTGAATGCCCGTTCTTTGTGGCGCGGCGCGAGATCGAGCAGGTCGATGTAGTGGTGGCGAACCATGCGCTGGTCATGGCAGCAATGGAGAATGAGTCGGTGCTGCCACCGGCTAAAAACCTGATGCTGGTGCTGGATGAAGGGCATCACCTGCCGGAAGTGGCCCGCGATGCGCTGGAGATGAGCGCCGACATCACGCCGGGCTGGAGCAGCCTGCAGCTCGACCTCTTTATCAAGCTGGTAGAGAGCATTATGACGCAGATGCGGCCAAAATCGCCGCCGCCGCTGGCTAACCCGGAGCGGCTGAAAGCGCACTGCGATGAGCTGCGCGAACTGCTGACGATTACCGCTCAGGCGCTGAATCCGCTGCTGCCACCGCATAACCAGCCGGGCGAATTCCGCTTTGTGCTGGGCGCGTTGCCGCAGGAGCTGCTGGATCTCTGCGCCCGGCTCTTTAAGCTCAGCGATGCGCTGCGCGGCCTGAGTGAAGGTTTGATTAATGCGCTGAGCGAGCAGACCGGCAAGGTGGATGTGGTGCGACTGCATCGCAATCTGCTGCAGCTCAATCGCCAGTTTGGCTGGTTCGAATCGGTCAGCAAACTGTGGCGGCTGGCGGCGATGGAAAAAGCCTCTGGCGCGCCGGTGTCGAAGTGGATCACCCGCGAGCTGCGCGAAGGTCAGGCGCACCTGCTGTTTCACTGCGCTGGCATCCGCGTCAGCGACCAGCTGGAGAAGATGCTGTGGCGTAAAATTCCGCACGTGGTTGTGACCTCCGCCACGCTGCGATCGCTTAACAGTTTCAACCGCCTGCAGGAGATGTCGGGACTCAGCGAGAAGGCGGGCGACCGCTTTGTGGCGCTGGACTCCCCGTTTAACCACGTGGAGCAGGGCAAGCTGGTGATCCCGCAGATGCGCTATGAGCCGCTGATGACGCACGAAGCGGAGCATATCGCGGAGATGGCCGGTTTCTTCCGGCAGCAGATGGCGGAGAAAAAGCACAAAGGCGTGCTGGTGCTGTTTGCCAGCAACCGGGCGATGCAGCAGTTTGTCGCCTGTCTGCCCGACCTGCGCCTCTCAATGCTGGTTCAGGGCGATCAGCCGCGCAGCCGCCTGGTCGATCTGCATCGTCAGCGCGTCGCCAAAGGGGAAACCAGCATCCTGATTGGCCTGCAGTCGTTTGCCGAAGGGCTGGATCTCAAAGGCGATCTGCTGAGTCAGGTGCATATCCACAAAATCGCTTTTCCCCCGGTAGACAGTCCGGTAATTTTGACCGAAGGCGAGTGGCTGAAAAGCCTTAAACGCTATCCGTTTGAGGTGCAGAGCTTACCCAGCGCCTCTTTTACCCTGATTCAACAGGTCGGACGCCTGATTCGCAGCCATCAATGTTATGGCGAAATCGTCATTTACGACCGCCGTCTGCTGAGCAAATCCTACGGCAGCCGGCTGTTAGCGGCGCTGCCGATCTTCCCGATTGAGCAGCCGGAAACGCCAGAGCCGGCAGCGATACCGGCCACCGTGGTGCCAAAAAATACGGTGCGTAAACGACGTCCCACGCGGCGCTGAGCCGCGCACTTAACCGGAAGCGAGTGATGGAACTGAATAAAATCATTAAAGAGATTGGTCGCGGTAAAAATCATGCCCGCGATATCGACTTTGATACTGCCGTGGCGCTCTATGGCGCGATGCTGGCGGGCGAGGTGCCGGACCTGGAGCTGGGCGGCATTCTGATTGCGCTGCGTATTAAAGGCGAAGGCGAAGCGGAAATGCGCGGCTTTTATCAGGCGATGCAGGCGCAGATGATGCAACTGCAGGCGCCGGAAAACCGCCCGATGCCGGTTGTGATCCCCAGCTACAACGGTGCACGCCGACAGGGCAATCTTACGCCGTTGCTGGCGCTGCTGCTGGTGAAACTCGGCTTTCCGGTGCTGGTGCATGGCGTCAGCGACGACGCGACGCGCATCACCAGTGAAGCGGTGTTTGCCGCGCTGGGTATTACCCCCGTCACCACCGCAGAGGCGGCGCAGGCAAAACTCGATCAGGGCGAACTCGCCTTTATCACCATCGATCATCTCTGCCCGCCAATGGCGAAACAGCTGTCGCTGCGCTGGCGAATGGGCGTGCGTAACAGCGCGCATACGCTGGCAAAACTGGCGACCCCGTTTGCCGAACGTGCGGCGCTGCGTCTGTCGAGCGTGTCGCATCCGGAGTATGTGCCGCGTGTGGCGAAATTCTTCAGTGACATCGATGCGCCTGCGATACTGCTCAATGGCACCGAAGGGGAAGTCTATGCCAATCCACAGCGCTGCCCGGCGATCAGCATGATTCAGGGCGCAGGCGCGGAAGCGGAAGTGTGGGTTGAGCGTCAGCCTGAAGTGGCCGTTGAACTGCCGGCGGACAAGACGGCAGAGGTAACTGCGCGCTGGATTGAGCAGGTGCTGAATCAGCAGCGGCCGGTGCCCGCATCACTGCGACTGCAGCTCGCCTGCTGCCTGCGTGCCAGCGGCCAGTGCGACTCGCTGGCGGCGGCAGAGCAGCAGATCCTCGCCGCCGGTTACTGACTCAGGCTGCTGGCAGCGCCTGTTCAACCAGGTTCTGCCAGAAAGTAATGCCAATTGGCAGCAGCGCGTCGTTGAAGTCATAGCGGGCGTTGTGCAGCGGGGCGGAAGGCGTGTCGCCATCCGCGCCCAGCCAGAAGTAAGCACCCGGACAGGCCTCCATCATGCAGGCAAAATCTTCAGACGCCATCGACGGATTGACCTGCCACTGAACCTGTTCGGCTCCCAGCGTCGCCAGCGCCACCTCGCGCACCTGCTCAGCCGGGGCCGCATGGTTGGCGGTCACCGGATAACCCGGTAACCACTCAATCTCACCGCTGACACCAAACGGACGTGGCAGGGTAGCGACAAACTCATCAATCAGCCCGCGTACTTTTTCGCGCACGCTGGTCTGCAGGCAGCGCACCGTGCCGCGCAGCACAATCTGTTCCGGGATCACGTTGATCGCTTCGCCACCGTGGATCTGCGTCACGCTGACCACCGCCGAGGCGAGCGGCGAGAGCCGACGTGACGGAATCGTCTGCAGCGCCAGAATCAGCTCGGCCGCCACCACCATTGGATCGGCACCGCTTTCCGGCATCGCCGCGTGGCAGCTTTTGCCGTGCAGGGTAATCTCAAACGAATCCAGCGACGCCATCATGGCGCCAGGGTTAACCGCCAGTGACCCCAGCGGCAGGCCCGGCCAGTTGTGCATCGCATAGATCGCATCCATCGGGAAGCGCTGGAACAGTCCCTCTTCCACCATTTTGCGCGCACCGCCCAGGTTCTCTTCGGCAGGCTGAAAAATGAAATGTACCGTGCCGCTGAACTGGCGTGTGGCGGCCAGCTGTCGGGCGGCGGCCAGCAGAATGGCGCTGTGACCGTCGTGCCCGCAGGCGTGCATCACGCCGGGAGTGGCGGAGCGCCATTCAGTGTCGCCTTTTTCCGTAATCGGCAGCGCATCCATATCCGCACGCAGCCCGATAACCGGGCCGGGACCGTTTTCCAGCGTGCCGATCACGCCGGTGCCCGCCAGACCACGAAACACCTGCAATCCCGCCCGCTCTAACTCATCAGCGATAAACTGGCTGGTTTGCTGTTCCTGGTAACCTAATTCGGGGTGGCGATGAAACTCACGGCGCCAGCGCAGGGCATCTTCAAGCAGGGCAGGGGAAAGGGTCATGCAGAGTCGCGCTCCATACAGAATGAGAAGATTTCACTTTAGAGGTCGGGTGGCGCTGCGTCTATCGCCGGCAGGACGAAATCTGGCTATAGGCTAAATCAAAATGGAATAAGTAATAAGGAAGTGATGTACGGGCAGGGCTTCAGAAGGGAAAAACGCGAAGAAAACGGGGCAAGCCGCTGCCCGCCCCGTTCAGCGTATTACTTCTGCATCGGCAGGTTCAGTTCATGCTCTGCCGCGCAACTTTGTGCCAGCTCATAACCCGCGTCGGCATGACGCATCACGCCGGTGGCCGGGTCATTCCACAATACCCGACCCAGACGCGCATCCGCCTCTTTGCTGCCATCACAGACAATCACCATACCGGCGTGCTGCGAGAAGCCCATGCCAACACCGCCGCCGTGATGCAGGCTGACCCAGGTCGCACCGCCTGCGGTATTCAGCAGCGCGTTGAGCAGCGGCCAGTCTGAGATCGCATCCGAGCCATCCTTCATCGCTTCGGTTTCACGGTTAGGTGAGGCAACCGAGCCGCAGTCGAGATGGTCGCGGCCAATCACCACCGGCGCTTTCAGCTCGCCGTTGCGCACCATTTCATTGAACGCCAGACCGGCAAGATGCCGTTCGCCCAGTCCCAGCCAGCAGATACGTGCTGGCAATCCCTGGAAGGCGATGCGCTCCTGCGCCATATCCAGCCAGCGATGCAGCGTTTTGTGGTGCGGGAACAGTTCTTTGAGTTTCGCGTCGGTCTTGTAGATATCTTCCGGATCGCCGGACAGCGCCACCCAGCGGAACGGGCCTTTTCCTTCGCAGAACAGCGGACGGATGTAGGCCGGTACAAAGCCAGGGAAGTCGAAGGCGTTGCTGACACCCTCATCCAGCGCGACCTGACGGATATTGTTGCCGTAATCCACGGTCGGGATGCCCATATGACAGAAGTCGAGCATCGCCTGCACGTGGACCGCCATTGACGCACGCGCCGCTTTCTCCACTGCCTTCGGCTGTGAGACGCGCTCCTGCTGCCAGCGCGCCAGATCCCAGCCAGCCGGCAGGTAGCCATTAATCGGATCGTGCGCCGAGGTCTGATCGGTGACGATGTCCGGTTTTGGCCCGCCCGCCCGGGCGCGTTTCACCAGCTCCGGCAGGATCTCGGCGGCATTGCCCAGCAGCCCGACCGAAATCGCTTTTTTCGCCGCGGTCGCTTCGCTGATTAACGCCAGCGCTTCATCCAGCGTAGTGGCTTTGTAATCTACATAGCGGGTACGCAGGCGGAAATCGATGCGCGACTCCTGACACTCAATCGCCAGCACACAGGCCCCGGCCAGAACGCCCGCCAGCGGTTGCGCGCCGCCCATGCCGCCCAGCCCGGCGGTGAGGATCCAGCGTCCGCTGAGGTCGTTGTTGTAGTGCTGACGTCCCGCTTCCACGAAGGTTTCGTAGGTGCCCTGCACGATGCCCTGCGCGCCGATATAGATCCAGGAACCGGCGGTCATCTGGCCGTACATCATCAGGCCCGCTTTATCCAGCTCATGGAAGTGATCCCAGGTCGCCCAGTGCGGCACCAGATTGGAGTTCGCCAGCAGCACGCGGGGTGCATCCGCGTGGGTGCGGAAAATGCCGACCGGCTTGCCGCTCTGGATCAGCAGGGTTTCATCCGGCTGCAGTGCCCGCAGCGAACGCAGGATCTGCTCGAAGCACTCCCAGTTACGCGCCGCCTTACCGATGCCGCCGTAAACCACCAGATCTTCCGGCCGCTCGGCAACATCGGGATCGAGGTTGTTCTGAATCATGCGGTAAGCGGCTTCAATCAGCCAGTTGGCGCAGTGCAGCGTGGTACCGTGAGGCGCGCGAATTTCACGTGCCACAGCCTGAGAAAGAGTTTCGCTCATGAAAGATTCCTTAATTCAAGAAGTTGGGCGCATGCTCGGCAGCAGCGCGGTCAATGCCTGAGGCCAGTCAGTGCGACTTGCCCACTGACGCATTGCCTCGATATCGGGAGCCAGCAGGCGATCCTCCTCAAGGAAGGCGACCTGCTCGCGAATGGTGTCGATGGCCTGCTCAATCAGCGCAGAGCTTTTCAGCGGCCGGTTGAATTCAATGCCCTGTGCGGCGGCCATCGCCTCAATGCCGACTACCGCGGCGCTGTTAAAGCACATGCTGCCGAGACGGCGGGCGGCGTAGGTCGCCATCGAGACGTGATCTTCCTGATTAGCGGAGGTCGGCAGGCTGTCGACGCTGCCCGGATGGGCCAGCGATTTGTTCTCAGAGGCCAGGGCTGCGGCGGTCACCTGGGCGATCATAAAGCCGGAGTTTACGCCGCCGTCGCGCACCAGGAAGGGCGGCAGGCCCGACAAGCCGCTGTCCAGCAGCAGCGCCAGCCGCCGCTCGGAGATGGCCCCGACTTCGGCAATCGCCAGCGCCAGGATGTCCGCAGCAAAAGCCACCGGCTCGGCGTGGAAGTTGCCGCCGGAGATCACATCGCCGCTGTCGCTGAACACCAGCGGGTTGTCAGAGGCCGCGTTCGCTTCGATTTCCAGAATCCGCGCGGCGTGGCTGAAGTTGTCCAGGCAGGCACCCATCACCTGTGGCACGCAGCGGATGGAGTAGGGATCCTGAACGCGGCCGCAATGCGTATGCGACAGCACTATTTCACTGCCCTCAATCAGGGTGCTGACGGCAGCGGCGACCGCAATCTGACCATGCTGACCGCGCGCCTGATGGATACGGGCGTCGAACGGTTTTAGCGAGCCTTTAATCGCCTCCAGCGACAGCGCACCGGCCATCAGACCAGCGGCAAACAGGTTTTCACCCTCAAACAGGCCGCGCAGCGCCAGCGCAGTTGAGACCTGGGTGCCGTTAAGCAGCGCCAGTCCCTCTTTCGGGCCGAGTACAAACGGCGACAGACCTACGCTTGCCAGGCCTTCGGTTGCCGGGATCAACTCACCCCTGAGCCGGACCTGACCTTCGCCCAGCAGCATCAGGGACATGTGCGCCAGCGGCGCCAGATCGCCGGAGGCACCGACCGAGCCTTTTTCCGGGATGCAGGGCATGACACCCGCATTGAACAGCGCCAGCAGCGCCTCAACCAGTTCGATTCGCACGCCAGAGTGACCGCGTGCCAGGCTGATGATTTTGGTGGCGACCACCAGACGGGTAACATTGTCGGGCAGCAGATCGCCCAGCCCGACGCTGTGTGACAGCACCAGATTACGCTGCAGATCCGCCAGCCGGCTGGCCGGGATTTGCGTCTGCGCCAGCTTGCCGAAGCCGGTATTAATGCCATATACCACGTTGCCGGAGGCGACAATCGCATCCACGGTCTGCTGCGCCGCCGCAATGGCCTGACGCGCGGGCTCATCAAGCGTCAGCGTGACGTTACCCTGATAGATAGCGCGTAATGTGGCGAGGTCCACCTCGCCTGGCACCAGGCGCAAAACCTGAAACGAACCTGACATAGTCTACTCCTGTCTATACAAGTGTGCTGGCGTGGCTAAACTGCTCTCCTTGCCCTGATCCAGCGGAATAATACGAGTGAAACATAAGCGTTAATTCTTGTCTATGCTTGTCTATACAATCAAAGGGAGTAAGCAAGTGCCGTGCCAGGCCGATCACAAAAATCGATTGCCCGCCGGCTGCGGGTTGACTATTTAGCGCTACTCAGAGCCTGCACCATCAGGATGCGCAGGCTGCACCATTGGGGCGCCGTGCAGCGTACTGGATGTATATACATTCACACGGTGAGACAGTAAACTTAGGGGACTTTCAGCATAAGGAACAGCAAATGGTTGAGCATACGGCACTGGCACAACTGGCGGCGGCAATGAGCGATGAGCCTGCCCCGATTTATCAGCGGGTGAAGCAGGCCATCGTCAGCCAGATCCGTGAAGGGTTGTGGAAAGCGAATCAGCGTGTGCCATCAGAAAGTGAACTGGTTAATGAACTGGGCGTCAGCCGCATGACCATTAACCGGGCGCTGCGTGAACTCACCAGCGAAGGCTTTCTGGTGCGGATGCAGGGCGTCGGAACCTTCGTGGCGGAGATGAAAGGCTACACCGCCATGCTGGAGGTGCATAACATCGCCGATGAGATCGCTCAGCGCGGCCATCAGCACAGCTGCAAAATCCTCGCCATCGGTCAGGACAAAGCCGATCCAGAGCAGGCGGCGGTGCTGGGACTGACTACCGGGCAGACGCTCTATCATTCGCTGATTGTGCATTACGAAAATGATCTGCCGGTGCAACTGGAGGACCGTCTGGTCAATCCGCTGGTCGCGCCCGATTACCTGACGCAGGATTATCAGCAGATGACGCCTTACACCTATCTGATGCGCGTCGCGCCGCTGACGGCGGGCGAGCACATTGTTGAAGCGGTGTTGCCCGATGCGCGTCAGCGTAAACATCTGTCGGTGGATGAGCACGAACCCTGCCTGCTGATTCGCCGTCAGACCTGGAGCGACACTAAAATCGTGACCTATGCGCGGCTGCTCTATCCCGGCTCACGTTACAAATTACTGGGCCGCTTCAGAGGACACGGTTAAGACGGGTAAACAGCAGCCGGGCATCGGTATCGCACGGGCTGAGTGCTGTTTCTTCATCGACCCACCACGCGCCCTGCTGCGCAGTCAGCCGTTCCCCGTCAGCCGTCTGCCAGGCGCCAGCCAGCACCCAGGCAACGCCATGCAGAGTGCTGACCGGCGTGGTCACCATCTCCACCGCTGCCTGCCATTCCCCGCGCCGCGTCATAATATTAAAATCTTCGCTGACGCTGCCCTGCAGCTTTGCCGTTAAGGCGAGTTCGCCGGCAAACGCCCAGGGCTGCTGAGGCGTCAGTAAGTGCTGCACGCCCGGCGCGGTCAGCAACACCGGATCGCCATGCAGCAGGGTAATCACCCGATCAATGTCAGGAAAGGCTGAGAAGGGACCATCCTGCGCCAGCGTCGCAATGCTGGCGCGCCAGCCGAAGCGCTCCGCGCCGGGTGGAAAGCTGATGATTTCGCGGGTTTCGCCGCCGCCGTTGCGCCAGCGGCTGACCGCCAGCTCCGCGTACGTGAACCGGGCGATCATCGCAGCGCCTCCATCGCCTGAGCAAAGCGGGCGGCACACGCCGTCTGGTGCGGATGCACCCCATCTTCAACCACGGCTTTACCCGCCACATAAACGTCCCGAATCTGATCGCGCTGCCCGGCAAAGAGCCAGCGGTTGAGTACGGCGTGCGACCCGACGCTGCCGAGCCACGCCTCATCCCGCAGCACCAGCCAGTCGGCACGTTGTCCTACCGCCAGCGTGCCCTGCTGAATGCCACACGCCTGCGCACCGCCCGCTGCTGCCTGTTGCCACAGCAGATCGCCTACCGACGGCTGGTCAGGCAGGGTAATCCGGTTGCGACGCTGGTCGCGCAGTCGCTGAGCATACTCCAGCCAGCGCAGCTCCTCCTGGGCGCTAAGCGAGACGTGACTGTCAGAGCCGATGCCCCAGCGTCCGCCCTGCGCGATGTACTCCACTGCCGGAAAGATGCCGTCACCGAGGTTGGCTTCGGTGGTCGGGCAGAGACCCGCTACTGCGCCGCTGTGGGCGAGACGCGCCAGCTCACTCTCATCCAGATGGGTGGCGTGGATCAGGCACCAGCGCGCATCCACCTCAAAGCGGTTCATCAGCCAGGCCACCGGACGCTCGCCGCTCCACGCCAGCGAGTCATTCACCTCTTTCTGCTGTTCAGCCACATGGATATGTACCGGCAGCGTCGGATCACTGGCCGCCAGCACGTCCTGCATCTGGCTT
>Ga0308158_10000694_pt1 | contig 47559 bp, 36 predicted proteins | sample PhyBR2_FD_201038 | JGI IMG/M metagenome (GOLD analysis project Ga0308158, IMG submission 201038) | Phyllosphere microbial communities from UC Gill Tract Community Farm, Albany, California, United States - DLSLB.R2 | ecosystem: Host-associated > Plants > Phyllosphere > Unclassified | place: USA... | reverse complement strand
TGGGCGCTTTGCAACTGACAATAATCACTGTCGTCAATATGATAGGGTCAGGTATTATTATGCTGCCCTCGCAAATGGCAGGTGTGGGAAATATCACTATCTTTTCCTGGATATTAACTTCAGTCGGGGCAATGGCTTTGGCCTATGGATTTGCGAAATGTGGTCGTTACAGTAAAAATATTGGTGGGATGGGAGGATATGCTCAGTATTCTTTTGGGCGATCGGGTAATATGCTTGCCAACTACACGTATGCTATCGCTATTGTGATTGCTAATGTGGGAGTCGCGATCTCGGCTGTTGGCTATTTCTGTAATTTTTTTGATATTGAACTTGGTGGTATCGCGACCGCATTGTGGACGATGCTGTTTATCTGGCTGACAACGTTACCTAATTTCTGGAGCTCTAAAATAACCGGGCGTATTGGTTCCGTTACCGTATGGGGCGTGATTATACCGGTTATCGGGATCATCATTCTTGGCTGGTTCTGGTTTAAAACTGACATTTATGTCGCAGGCTGGAATCCCCACCATCTTGGATTTTTTGATGCCCTGCCTCAGGCTCTGGCATTGACGATGTGGGCATTTTTAGGTCTTGAATCGGCCAGTGCCAATTCCGATGCGGTGGAGAATCCTGAAAAAGCGGTACCGATTGCAGTTTTGGCCGGAACACTTTTTACTGCGGTTATTTATATTCTTTCTACTGCGGTTATTGGCGGCATTATTCCTTATCAGGAACTGGCTGCTTCTTCTGCGCCCTTCGGCTTAGTCTATTCACACATGTTTGGCGGTGTTACCGGAAAAGTTATCGAGTTGCTGATGTGTATCGCCTGTCTTGGATCATTACTGACCTGGCAGTTCACTACCGGCCAGGTTTTTAAATCCTGCGCAGATGTCGGCTATTTTTACAAAATATTTGGGAAGATAACTAAACGGGGTGCGCCAGTAATTGGCATGATCATTATTTGTATTATTCAGTCATTGTTTTTGATGATGTCCATTACACCAAGCTTCAGTCATGAGTTTAACGTCATTGTCGACTTCTCTGTGGTCATTGATCTTATTCCTTATATTTTATCAATGTCTGCATGCTCCACAATTATTAAGTCATCTGATGAATTTAAACAAGGAAAATTAAGCCATTCAAAACTGGTCACAATCGGTATGGTCTGTTTCCTCGCGAATGCCTATACATTCTATGCCATTTACAGTTCAGGCAGTCAGGCAGTGGTTTATGGCTCACTGGTTACTTTCGCAGGATGGGTTATCTTTGGCCGGTATACCTCCGCTCAGCAAAATAAACCTGTAATTGAACAGAGTAATAAGGATGAGCAGAAAGAAGTGCTCCAGTCATAATGTATTTGTTTTTTTTACGGATAAAATTTTATAAATTAATCGAGGTTTAATATGAATAACGAAATCAATCCTTGCGATAAAACCTTCACTATCGGGAAATGGATGCCTTCCGATCAGAAAACACTGACGGAATGGCTACTGCGTATTATGAATAAAGCAGAAAATAATGATACGCCACTCCTCCCTGCGGTTCAGAATTTTAAGGATTTTATTGAAAGCGATCCTAAAGCGTACATGTTTTTTAACCAGATGTTTGATCAGGTTGGCAGAGACAAAAAACTGTCACCAGGCGGACTGCCGCAGGTACGCGATTACCACCATATGCTGAGCATGATCAATGTGATTATGACCCATGCCCCCGATTTCGATGAAACCGGGCTGGTGGGTTGTCCGTTCAATGCGCTCTTTGACTGGTCGATGGCAACCCGTGGTGGCTGGGCTGGGTTTATCAACGAGAAAGTCAACTTGCACCTGAAAGCGATTCTGAACGAATGGGGAAAATTCTTGCGTTCTGCTGACAGTGCTTACGTTCTGAGTGATGACCCAAAAAAAGGCTGGTTCGGTAAAGATGCTCTGCACGCTATGCCAACTTTTGTAGAGGATTTCCAGTGTGATCCGCAATTACCGCATTACGGGTTCCATTCCTGGGATGATTTTTTTACTCGTACTCTACGCGAAGGTGCACGGCCTGTTGCTGAGCCGGATAATGATGCCATCATCATTAACGCTTGTGAGTCAGCACCTTACCGTGTCGCAACCGATGTCCAGCTGCGGGATAAATTCTGGATTAAAGCTCAGCCTTATGCTCTGCAATTTATGATGGATAACGATCCTCTGGTCTCTCAGTTTGAGGGCGGCACTATCTATCAGGCGTATCTCAGTGCCTTGAGCTATCATCGCTGGCATTCACCGGTATCAGGTCGTGTGGTGAAAACGCGGATGATTGAAGGAACTTATTATTCAGAATCGCTGTATGCCGGTATCGATGCAGCCGGTCCCGATCGCTCGCAGTCGTATATTGCCGAGATTGCCACGCGCGGTCTTATTTTCATTGAAGCCGATAATCCTGATATCGGTCTGATGTGCGTGATGGCGATTGGTATGGCTGAAGTATCCACCTGTGAAATTACCGCTTTTGAAGGGCAATATGTCAAAAAAGGCGATCAATTGGGCATGTTCCACTTCGGTGGGTCAACCCATTGCCTGTTCTTCGGCCCTCAGGTGAATATTGAATTTGATCTGCATGGTCAGGTTCCTGGACATCACAGCCATAATATACCGGTCAATGCTCAAATTGCTAAAGTTGGCTTGCGTAATCGCTGATTCGGCTCCCACTCAAAGGGAATGATAACTGTATTGCCTGATGTGATGCCTTTCATCTTGTTGAAAGGCATCTTTGGCGCTGATAAATCAGTAAGGCTCTAAGGTTAATTAACGACAGCTGCAAAGTCTTGATGTTGGAATGGCATAAGCATAAGCGCTATGCGCTGAATTATTTTTCCGGGGCAGGAACCTGCCCCGGCTGCGTGACCTAGCTTCGTTTAATACGGGCTAACGCGCTGTTAACCGGAATATTATTACTTTCCAGTCCCGGCGTTTGGCCATGAAAATCAAACTCCAGATTGACTTCCGGGCGGAAGAATAAGCAGTGAGTTGAACCACCGAAGTGGAACATGCCCAATTGCTCACCTTTGTTAACGTGTTGTCCTTCGTAAACGGTCACATCACAGGTGGATACCTCAGCCATACCCACGGCCATAAAGCACATTAATCCAATTTCCGGATTATCAGCCTCAATAAAAATTAATGCTCGGGTTGCCAGTTCAGTAATATATCCCTGAGAAGCATTTGGGCCTGCAACATCTTCTCCTTCACTTAATGTTTCGGAGTAGTAGGTTCCATCGATAATACGTGTTTTAACAATCCTGCCTGATACGGGTGCATGCCAGCGGTGATAGCTCAGGGCACTCAGAAATGCCTGATACACCGTCGCTCCTGTAAAAGCCTCAGCCAAAGGATCGTTATCCATCATATATTGCAGCGCGTAGGGCTGTGATTTAATCCAAAATTGATCGCGTTGTTTCACATCTTTGGCAAGACGATAGGGTGCTGACTCACAGGCATTTACAATCACATCATCATTATCGGGTTCAGCAACAGGGCGGACGCCTTCGCGGAACTGTCGCGTAAAGAAATCATCCCATGATTTGAATCCGTGATGATCAAGCGATGGGTCGCAAATAAAGTCATCCACAAATGTCGGCATAGCTTTACGGGCGTCTTCACCAAACCAGCCAGAGCGGGGATCGTCATTTAAAACCGAGGTGCTTTGAGCTGAGCTGAGAAACACCGCCCATTCATTAAGTATGGTTTTAATATGTTTATTGATTCGTTCGTCCAGGAAACCACTCCAGCCGCCTTGTGTTGCCATAGACCAGTTGAAGATGGCGTTAAAAGGGAAGCCCACTAATCCTGTTTCATCGAACTCTGGCGCATGAGTCATGATGACGTTTATTAAGCTCAGCATATGCTGATAATCGCGTACTTGCGGTAATCCTGATGGCGAAAGTGCGTGAGCGTCATCTTGATTAACCTGGTCAAACATTTGCGTAAAGAGCATAAATGCTTTCGGGTCATTCTCGATAAAGTTTTTAAAGTCCTCGACACAGGGTAATAATGCGTCGGTATTGTTCTCGGCCTTTTCCATTATTTTTAACATCCAATTGCGCAGAGTACGCTGATCGGATGGCATCCATTTTCCAACGGTATAGGTCTTATTACAAGGTTTTAAAGAAGCGTGCATTTTGACTCCAGATATAAGTTATATAATAAAAATTATGATTCAGGATGGTTTATAAATCTGCGGGAGATGGCCGGTAAAGAGCATCCACAAGCTGGTCAGTGCAGCAATAATAATCAGCATCACCAATACTTTTTCTGAGCCTGTGAATAACGGCTCCTTAGGGGCTTGTTCTTTACGTGCCCATACGAAGACTAATAATCCAATGGCGTAGATTGCACATCCAACAAGGATGAAGGAGATTCCGGCAGCATAAACCAGCCAAAATCCATACAGCGTTGCTAATACGCTCGTCACTAATGCGCTGTTCAGGCTATAGCGAGCAGTTTTTGGATAATCTTTTTTGGCTATAACTTTCCACAAAAATGCGGCGGACCCGATATAGGCAGGAAGAATTACCACGCCGGTAATAGAAAGCATGGCATTCCAGGCATTATTGGAGAAGAAGACCAGTGCCATTGCTGCCTGCATAACCAGTGTTGAAACCCATAGTGAGTTTGAAGCAACGCCGTTGGCATTCGTTTTTGCAAAAAACTTGGGAAAGGTGCCATCTTTAGCACACGCCCACGGCAGTTCGGCTACCAGTAGCGTCCACACCAGCCATGAAGAGAGTAAGGCAATGATGACGCCGATATTTATAAAGACGCCACCCCATTTGCCAACTATCGCGCTCAGAATTGCCGCTGTAGAGGGGGCATTCATGGCGGCAAGTTCCCCTTGAGAGAACACGCCGAAAGGCAAAATGCTGACTAACATAAACAGGACAGTTGAAATGATAAAGCCGAGAATCGTCGCACGACTTACGGTGCGTCCATCGGCTTTATCAGACATGACAACCGCACCTTCGATCCCGATATACATCCAAAGCGTTACCAGCATGGTGCTTTTGACTTGATCGAAAAGGCCGCCAAGTGGTCGATCATGTAATGCGTTATCTCTTAAGTGTCCCCAAAAGTCAGTTCCCATCATGTGGTAACGCAGAGAGAAAAAGGCCAACACGAAAATAAAGACAGCAACCGGGATAAATTTAGCAATGGTGCCAACAAGGTTAAGAACCGAGATGCCTTTAACCCCACGCATAACAAAAATACTGAGTGCCCAGATGATGATCGAAGCTGTAGTAATGGCTTGCCAGGTATTGCCGCCTTGAAAATAGGGAGGGAAAAAGTAATTCAGTGCGTCCATCAGTAATACGGCGTATCCGACATTACCGAATGCGGCTGACATCCAGTATCCCCAGGCGATTAAGAAACCACTCAATTTCCCAAATCCAGCCCGGGAGTACATGTAAATACCCGACGTCATTTCTGGATGAATGTCCGCAAGAATCTGAAAGGTTCTTGCGAGGAAAAAAACGCCCAATCCGGTAACGACCCAGGCGATCAAAATCGCGCCCAGTGCGGCTGATTGAGCCATGTTTTGCGGGATGTTGTATACACCCCCACCAAACATCGCGCTGATAACGAGTAACGTCATCGCAAGCACGCCAAGTTGTTTGGTAGGGGCAGGTTTAGCTTGCTTGTCAACCGCCATTATAAATCCTTAAAGTGAATGAAATGTCATTCCTTATATTAAGGTTTAATCAATGGCTCCGGTATCAGACGACAAAACAGTTGGCGTCAAATTTATCTGATGCCTGTAGGAAAACAGGAAGAAGTAAAATATTTTCAAGATAACCAATCAAGAATTAATATGTTATTGCATTATATATCAAAAGCAAGTTTCATTATTGTAAATGTTATGATGATGCAGAGGGTTTTTTGATTACGCGGGTTGTTATAATGTTCAACGGCTATCTAACAGAATGCAATCAGGAAGCGTGACTTTAAAAAATCTGCGAAAGTCATTCGATGGCTGGGATATATGTAGCATTAAAGGATGCCCGCCAGGTGTTGTCGCGGGGAGTCCTAAAAAAACTCGCAGTAGAATAATGTTGTGTAATCGTGAAGCGCAGGCTAAAAAGCCTCACCCTTAGTATGGTTTTGTAAACAATTGATAAACGTAATCTATTTTTTACACGTTATGATGAAGATGCTGTGTAAGATAGTTCTGTTGTTAACGATCTCGTTATGGCGAGGCTCCTATACAAACACAAGTTACCGCCCTGATGGCATCGAGAGAGGCCTCGCAGGGAAATACAGGTTTCATCGAATCAAGGTGTTGCCAAGGTAACTTCTTATGTTGTCGCAGACAACGTGAGATACGTTGTATAGTGCTAAAACCAAGACGTAGGGATCCATTTTCCTATTGAAGTCTTGTCGCCCCTATGAGATTTTTATTCTATAGGGAATTAAACCATGCCTCATCACGTCAAACATACCATTCATAACAATTATTCAGAATTTGAAGATGATGCTATAGCTCAGTATATGAACACTGACTATATCGCATTGCCGCATATCCTGCAGGTTTACGAAGCTCGCGAGATGTTTCTAACTAAACTCAAAGATGACGATATACCATCACAGGTGTTTATCACGGATGGAAAAAAGTTATGTGGGATATTATCCGTAAAAAAAATGTTGCAAGAAAAAGAGGTGATGCAGCCAATCACTAATTTAATGGATGAAAGCTACATTAGTCTGGCACCGGGTGATCAAAGGCAAGATATTGTCGAATTAATTTCTAAAAGCGACTGTGATATTCTCCCCGTCGTCAGTAATGGCAAACTCGTGGGATGCGTAACAGCGAAAGAAATTGCGCATTTATTAGAGGATGATGTTACTGAAGATGCACAAAGGCAAGGGGCAAGTTTGCCGCTTGATAAACCTTATCTTGAAACCAGCCCAGTTACCCTGTGGAAGAAACGTGCGGTATGGTTATTGTTGCTATTTATTGCTGAAGCTTACACCAGCAGCGTCATTCAGCACTTTGAAGATGCGTTAGAGTCAGCGATTGCACTGGCCTTCTTTATTCCTTTGCTGATTGGTACCGGAGGGAACAGCGGCACGCAGATTACCTCAACACTGGTGCGCGCTATGGCGCTGGGTGAAGTGCATTTGCGCGATTTGGGGAAAATTATTCGTAAGGAGATGACAACATCACTGATGGTGGCAGTCACGCTGGGTTTGGCGGGCTGCGGTAGAGCCTGGATGATGGGGATTGGGCCTGAAATAACGCTTATCGTCAGTCTGACATTGGTTTGTATCACCATGTGGAGTGCAATCATTTCATCAGTTATTCCGATGGTTTTAAAACGCGTGGGCATAGATCCCGCTGTTGTCTCAGCACCCTTTATTGCCACTCTCATTGATGGTACCGGGCTGATAATCTACTTCAAAATTGCACAATATTTTTTAGAGCTTAATTAAACCGGCCTGAATATCCGCTCAGCCATGTTCGGATCCTGGCGGGGTCTGCTAAAAACAAAAGCTGCACCGGTCGGTGCAGCTTTTTTGTTATTTTTGCAACGCATCAGCCGCAGTTATTCTTCAGAAACACCTGCCTCCTAAACCGGCGCAACAATAATGCGCGTGCAGATTTGCTGCAGTAATGCCAGCTGATGACTAAAAATAATGATGCTCAGACCGCGTTGCTGAGATTCGATAATTAACCGCTGCCAGATGTCTCGCTGGATAGGGGGATCAAGTTGCGCAGTCACTTCATCAGCAATCAGCAGGCGAGTACGCGGATCAATCGCGCGCAGTAGCGCAATGCGCGCCAGTTCACCGCCGGAAAGCTGGCCGGGTTTACGCGTCAGCCATGCTGGATTGACGTGAAAATGCGCCATCTGGGTTTCATCAGGGCTCCACGCGTCGCGTAGCGCATCTCCCGTGGTGCGGAATGAATTAAATGTAAGCTCGGGATGTTGCGGTACTAACTGGACAGGACAATAGCCATGCTTCGGCAGCGGGAGACCATCCAGGGTAATTTGCCCCTGCTGATATGCCTGCCAGCCGGCCAATACCCGGCCTAACATTGTTTTGCCATAACCGCTTGGCGCGGATATGCCTAATCTTTCACCCGCGGATAAATCAAAAGATAAATTATTCCAGAGCAGGCGCTTATCTTGCTCGATAGTCAGCTGAGAAACACAAAACATTACGCTCTCCGTGCCTGAACTGACGAGCTGTCGTCAGGAAATAAGCTGTAGTATTCCGGCAGCGCCAGCCAGTGTCGGCGTAGCGCTGCGCTGCCGCTGCCGTTTTTTAATTCATTGATTGAGATATCATCGCTGATCCGCCCCTCATTAAGCGCGACGATACGATCGGCAAAACGCGCCGCCAGTGACAGATCGTGCGTTACCCACAGTACTCCGGCACCCTGGGCGCTCAGCGCGCGTAACTGTTGTAAGAGCTGGAAGGCCAGCGGTTCATCGAGCCATGCAGTAATTTCATCCGCCAGAATATAGTGCGCTCCGCCCAACGCGGCATTACATGCCAGCACACGCTTTGCCATACCGCCGGATAACTGCCTGGGATACTTCAGCAGGATGTCGGTCTGAAGATGAAAGTGTTTAATCTGCTGCTCAAGTGCCAGTGCGCAGGTATGTCTGCCGCTCAGTTGCAGACTGCGCTTCAGTTGAGTGCCCACCCTGAGTAAAGGATTAAGCGAACTTACGCCTTGCGGCACATAGCACAGGGTATTTCCACGCAACTTTTGGCATTGCCGTGAATTAAGCGATTTACCTTCAAGCCTAATCTCTCCGCGCATCCGCAAATTTTCCGGCAACAGCGCCAGGGCACTTTGCAGCAGCAGGCTCTTACCTTCGCCGCTGCCACCTACCAGCGCGGTAATTTCACCGCGTTGCAGCGTCAGATTGATATCGCTGAGGATCGGTGAGAGCCGTTTGCGGCCAAACCAATTGTAGTGAACATTTTCAACAGAGACGTGCCTGAAATTTAGCATGATTGATTCCTCAGCCACAGGGAGTGAATAGCGCGAACGCTTTGATCAAACAGTAAAACAATCAGCAAAAGCATCAGGCCGGGAAACACCGCCAACCACCAACTCCCATTGCTGAGAAAACGTAAAGCATCTGACAGCAAAATGCCCAGTGACGGTTCATGCGGTGCCAGCCCGAAGCCGAGAAAGCTCAGCGCTGCGCTATGTAACACTGCATGAGGAAACATCAACAGCGTGCCAACAAACCACTGTGACGATAACGCGGGCAGATAATGCGCCCGCCAGCAGTACCAACGACCATTTCCTATCCGCTGGGCCAACGTCATGTAATCACTGGTGCGGATGCGTTGTGCTTCCGCCCGCAGGATTAATGCCAGCTTTGGCCAGTGAGTTAAGGCGACGGCGATGATCACACCTTGCTTTCCACCCCCCACGGTAAAGCAAATTAAGATCAGCAACAGCAAATGCGGTAATGAGAGCAACGTGTCGATAACTAACCGCAGAGCCTGGTCGATAGTCGGATGGATTAAGGTCAGGCTGGCGACCAGCATCGCGATGATTCCGCTGCACAATGCTGCGCCAACACCAATTTGCAAACTGATCAATGCGCCCTGAAAGCAGCGTAACCACAGGTCACGGCCCATATTGTCAGTGCCAAACCAGTGTGCAGCGCTCGGTGGCTGATAGCGCGCCAGCAGATCGATCGGTATATCAGCTGACAGCAAAGAAATACCATATATCGTCAACAGGCTGAGAAGCAGGGTGGAAAAGATCACCCGTAGCAACGCTGGAGCGGGATTATTTAGCATCATTTATGTTCCAGAATCCGGTTCATTCTTGCCAATAACAGCGCAGAGAGACTATTGCCGCAAAACACCAGCAGCGTACAAAACAGCACAATGCCCATCAGCAGAGGAATATCGCCGCGCAGCCCGGCGTCAATGGTGGCTTGCCCTAAGCCGGGGTAAGCAAATATTTTTTCGGCCAGTAACGATCCGCCAAGCAATTCACCTATCGAAGCGAATTGCAGGCATAACGCCGGTGTCAGCGCATGGCGAAATACTTGTACGCGTAACAATGACCAGCCTTTATCACCCTGCGCGCGGGCATAGTGCACAAAATCACTGCGCATCACTTCGGCAATTTTCTCCCGGGTGTGCAGCGCGATTTGTCCAAAGCCCATCAGGCTCAGCGCAATCACCGGCAAAATTAAATGATGAATACGATCGCCAATGCTGGCGTCCTGCGCGTTACTGCCCGGATCCCAGGCACAGCAAACCGGAAACCATTGCCAGTGCACGGCAAAAATGACCAGCAGTAATAATCCGACCCAAAACGTCGGCAGTGAAGATGACAGATAGCTGATGCGGCAGATTAACCGGTCCGGCCAGCGATTGAGATAACGTCCGGCGAGAAATCCCATCAGGATACCTGACACGCCTGACAGCACCCACGCACTGGCTAATAAGGCAAAAGAAACCGAGAAGCGCTCACCGATCACTTGCGCGACGGGGGCGTTATACACCATCGAATAACCGAGATCGCCCCGTATCAGTTGCGAAAACCAGTGCCAGAAACGCAGCCATAAAGGTTGATCCAATCCCCAGCGCGCAGCGATCAACGGATACTGTTGAGGAGGCACATGCAGTAAATCGTTACCGATGTAGGCTCGAATCGGGTCAACCGGCGAAAAGCTGAGTAGCGTAAAGGTTCCCGCCATCACCAGAATCAGCAGCAGTACCAGCCGCAGCAATGTAAACAGCAGCTGGCGCAGCCCGTCAGACCGGGCCACGCTCAGCGTTGTCATAAAGAGGCGCTTTAGTTGCACGTCCATTTCCAGTCTTGCAGATTGTTCAGTACCGACCAGCTGCCGTGAACTTCAGGCGCGGCGTTGCCTAAGTCGACGCAGGGATTAGCAAGATAAGTATGTTGTAAATTAAGCAGCCAGGCCCAGGCTGCATCGCCCTGTACGCCCACTCCGGTTTTGCCGTCCCATTCAACCTGCTGCCAGAAAGGAACAGCTTGCTGCCAGGTTGGTGCATCAAGTGCCTGTTGCAGATGCTGGTCAACCGTTTTATTGCTGTAGTAGCCCGGGTTGAAATACTCAATGCCAGCGGTTTTGCTGCTGTAATGGTGGTAAAGCTCCATTGGATCGAGGCCGCCCCAGCCAAACAGTGTCGGGTTGGCATGCATATTTCGCTCAACCGTTTCCCAACTGCCGGATTTCAGATCCATCTCGATACCCAAAGGTTTCACCATGGCGCGAACCGCCTGCGCCAGATCGCGTCGGGTGCTGTCACCACTGGCGTACCAAAGCGTGAGCTGCGCTTTTTTACCGTTTTTGACCCGAATTCCGTCATCGCCAACTTTCCAGCCGGCGTCATCCAGAATCTGTTTCGCTCTGGCAATATCACCGTCTTTAAACGATGCCTTTGGGTTATCCCAGGGCAAACCCTGTACGGCGGTGTAGGCGGGGATGGCGTGGCCTTCCATTAGTTGGTCAGCAAGCAGTTGACGGTCAATGGCGTAGTTGATGGCGCGGCGGATAGCGACATCGGCAGTAACATCATTGCCGACAGGATAACCGTTGGCGTCTTTTTTTCCGGCGGGCGTGGTTGGGAAAACAATCCCGCGGTTTTCTACGCTCGGACGAACCCACAGTTTTAAACCCTGTTTCGGTGTCACCGCGACAGAAGGCGCTATTCTGACTAACCCTAACTGGCCACTTTGCGCTGCCGCGTAGGCACTGTCTTCATCTAAAAAGACGAAGACCAGCTTATCGAAATCATTTTTAGGGCCGGAATAATAAGGGTTCGCTTCGACGATGAGTTGCTGACCCGGCTGGAAATCTACCAGACGATAGGGGCCTGCGCCGACAGGATTCTGCGCATAGGTTTTTGCATCGTATTTTTCTTCAGACACGATCCCCAGCGACCCTAAGACATTGACGAATGTGCTTTGCGGCGCAGATAAGGCAATTTCAACCTGACGGTCGTCCAGAGCTTTGGCTGAGGCAAAATTACCCATATCAATTTTACCGCCGCTTTGCGCAGCCTGATTATAGGTAAAGGCGACGTCTCTGGCGGTGAGAGAAGAACCATCAGAGAATTTCAGGTCGGGTTTAAGTGTTATTGTCCAGGTTTTTCCGTCGGTGCTATTAACCACTTCCTCGGTGAGTAAATTATCCCAGCTTAAATCGATTTTCTGTTTCAACAGCGGGCTGTGTAATAACAAGTAGCTGCCGTGACCCCAGCCCAACAAAGGATCAAAGCCTTCTGCTGGTTCGTCACCAATCGCCAGTTTGAGCGAGTGTCGCGGTGACGGCGAATTATCAGCGTGGGAAAAAAACGGTGAAGTACTTACGATTAAGGCAAGTGCATAACTTAGTGCTTTCAGGTTCAGTGGCATGTCGTTTCCTTAAATTCCATGGCGGTAAGATAAATCATGCAATGCTATCTTTTTGCGCAGGTTAATCATTTTGTTCAAAATCAGTTAAGCTGGCTGGTTCTGTGCGCAACAGCGGAATCCAGTGCCAGAGTTTGTTCGTTAATTTCATTTTGTTCGCGATAGCTTTGCATCAGACCGATGGCAAAATAGAGATCGGGAACTAATATCGGCCCTTTCGGGTACAAGGCCAGTTGGTTTTTAAGTAACCATGAGCGTAATTCGCTGCTGCGTCCGGCTAAAATTAATTTTATCTCTCTGTTTTTTAATTCATTTGCCAGTTCGCTGATATATTTCATCACCGTAGAGTCGTTATAGGTAAAACTGCTTGCAGCATCGATAATCACCCATTGCAACGGTGTGGGTGAGTCATCAATAAGTTGATGAATACGCTTTTTAAAGTAGCTGATATTAAAATAGGTAAGTGGTGAGTTAAAACGGTACAACAGCGCACCGGGGATCGGTTTAATATCATTATCCGCACGCATGGAGCGAACCACGCCACCGTCGTCTAAACCAAGGAGTAAATCGGTTGGTCTGAAAACAGTGTGCAAAAACTGCAGTAATCCGACCAGAATAGCAAAGCCAATACCGTTCACTAATCCAACGACCAGCACCGCCAGAAACGTAAATGACGCTAAAATAAAATCTGCGCGGTTGGTTTTACGCATCGCATACAGCGTGGACAGACTAAACATTGAGGTCGCTGAAAAAACAAGCACGGCGCCGAGTACGGCCAGCGGGATAAAACTCAGGTATTGCGTCAGGAAAAACAGTACCAGCGCAATCATTAATGCCGCTACAACAGAGACCATCTGGGTTTTGCCACCGTTAGCATCGTTAACGGCGGTGCGGCTGGTCGCGGCGCTTACGGCAAATCCCTGACTGATGCCAGCGGCAATATTGATATAGCCTAATGCGCGTAGCTCCTGGTCAATATCCACTTCATAATGATTTTTTTCTGCAAAGCTTCTGACCGTCATCATGTAACTGGCGATACTGATAACCGTCAGGTTAAGCGAGGGGATCAGCAGTTCTTTATATAGCAAGAAGTCAAAGTAGGGAGTGTGAATATGCGGTAAACCTGTGCCGATATCACCAATTATGGCAATGCCGGCGGCATGGAAGTCAAAAAAACCACTCAGCACGGTACCTAGTACCATTACGATAAGCGTAGAGGGCCAAGTCGGTCTGAATTTTTTAAAAAGTAATAAAATCGCCAGGCTGCTTAAGGCCAGTGCCAGCGTAATCCCGTGCAGTTCGACTATTTTTCCCGGTAACGCCAGCACGCTGGCGATGAAGTTGGTGGGTAACGGAGTCAGGCCAAAAATATTGCTCATCTGGCTGGCAACGATAGTGACCGCCACGCCGTTAAACAGGCCCGTCAGAATAGGTTGTGACAGAAACTCGGCAAAAATAGCGAGCCGAAAATAACCTGCAAGCAGGCACCACAGCCCTGTCATGATGGTCATAATAATAGTCAGTTCCCATATGACATCACTATTTCCCATTGCTAACGGCATGGTTACCGAGGCAATAACCGCGCAGGTTGCTACATCAGGCCCGACAATAAGCTGGCGCGAAGTACCAAATAATGCATAAACAATCATCGGCAGGATACAGGCATACAGCCCAATCACCGGGTTAATGCCCATTAACTGGGTGTAGGCAATAGCCACCGGCAATGCTACGGCGGAAACCGAAAGTCCTGCCACAATATCATCCTTGATAAACGCTTTCTTATAATGGATGAGATCGTTAAGCCCTGGCATCCAGCCAATTAATTTATGCAACAGCATTGGGGTGGCTCCTGTTATCATCGGTCAGCAAAGCATTACTGCCCTTGACGATGCGGTGGCATAATATCCTGATTCGGTACCAGGAATAGCCACGACGCCAGCACAAACGGCATGGTCAGCGTCGGTATGCCCACTGGAGTCAGCAACGTATTCATCGCGCCCTGAACAAAAACGGTAAACACCACGCCAATCAAGGTGTAACCCAGCACGCGCCAGCTTGGTTTATTGAAGGTGGAACCGAGGGCGATGGCCGTCAGTACGGCGCTAAACGCATACAGTCCGCTCTCAATACTGTTGGCTTTCGCACCCAGCAACGCGGCAGTGATAATGGCGAGAAACGAGCCACCGATAGCGAATATCGCCGCCCAGCGTGATGCCACCGCGAGACCGACAACAAACAGCACACCGGCGGTGACGCTACTCAATAAATAGACTTCAGAAATGCCTTTAAATAAATTTTCGAAGATTCTGTCGTTAAAAAAGCTTTGTGCGCTGACATCCATTAAAGGAAGAGGAAGTTCAGGGACCGGCAAGCCTGAGGCTGGCAGATCAGAAAACGCATAGCTTGCCAGCAAAATAACCCAGGTTGTCAGTACGAACGGAGCCGTTAACGCCGCAACCTTCCAGGTTTTCAGTACGTCGGCAATACTGACGGTGGCGATAACCGAAACGATGCTGCCAATAACAATGCAGCACCAAAGCAGTGGCGTCACTGCCAGAAAGGTCGGCAGCGCAACCCCAACCAGACAGCCGTTGTAACCGTAAAGTCCCGCCAGCCAGGATGTGCGATCGCGAAGAAACCGGCCGGTAAATGTTGCTATCAGGGTACCCAGAACACAGCCATATGCCGCAGCGGGGTTTCCCTCACCGTAGGCAGCAATAAATATTGCAATAAAGAAGATTAATCCGGTAAGCGGATTATTTTGAAACATCACCTGCGCGCATCCACGCAGCGTCACGTCGATAAACTTAATCACGCCGTTGGAATCTGCGAAATGATCCCATTTAGTTGATATGCTTGATGAGATACTCATATCAGTAACTCCTCCTGATAATTGACTTTTGCCCTGGCGAACTCTTTGAGAAAAGAGGGCAATAGAAGCCCTTTTTCCTCGGCTGGCACAAATACGGAATAATCATACTTTCCAGATAAACGGCGTGGGTAATGAATATCCGGTGGTGACTTTACGAACTTTTTGCCAGAATTCGCGGATAGCATTTTTTACATCGGTGCTGTCGCACGAAAGCACTTTGAAAATAAGCCCTGATTCATTCGGTAAACGGCTGACGCCATAACACAACTGCTCGCTGTAAAATGATGGCGACTGGGCTAAAATTTCATCCTGATGTTCTTTCGGTGTTAAAACAATGACGTTGCCGTAAACGTCAAATTTGCCCATTACGCCTACCACATCCAGCGGCCTTTCTTTCGGCGTTAACACCAGTTTTTCATTAAACAGGGTGTTGCCAAGCTCATTTTTCGCCGTAATGCGGGAAGAGTAGACATCAAATCCAAAACGCTCATCCTGATGATGATATTTGCGCCCGGACATTAAAATCTCTGAATAAATGACGGTCGCGGTGCTGTCACATTCAATCACGGTATCACTGATAAATCGTGAATTGCGATGCGGGATCAGCTGGTCGGGCATAAATTCAAGATAGGCCTGCTTTCCGACGCGAATATGCTGCGTTTGTGCGGCGAAGTTATTATCCATCGAATGAACTTTAGTCGCAGATTGCGTGGTAACGTGGGCACACGCTCCCGCGTCAACGTCAATCTCAACGGTTAAGCGATCACCCTGCAAAATACATCCTGAAGTGGAAATCATCGTCACACAGGGCAGGAACGGCATTTCCTCATCCCAGTAGAGCGCTTTTTGTACCAGCAGCGGTACTTTTCTTTCCATTTCATGCAGGGTACTTTTAGCGCCACGCTTAGCAAATCTCAGCCGCAGATAGCCGTGTTTGCCAACGGCGGCACTGGCCATTTGCGGCGGCTCATGTTGATAATTCGCTAATTCGGGCGCTAATGCGCCCAGCGAGAGAGAATCAAGCGCCAGCGGCGCCTCTTCATTAATCTGCATCGTGGCCCCCTATTTAGCGTGCGTAAACAGGAAGTCTTTTTCGATCATATCCACCAGAGCATCGATGCCTTCGCCGGTTTTGCAATTGGTTAAAATATAGGGACGGCCGCTGCGCACAATTTTAGTGTCATGTTCCATGACCTCAAGGCTCGCGCCAACGTATGGGGCCAAGTCAATTTTATTAATTACCAGAATATCGGCCTGCACCAGGCCCGGCCCATTTTTACGCGGAATTTTTTCCCCTTCGGCCACATCAATAACATAGATATAAAAATCAGCCAGCGCCGGACTGAAGGTCAGGGTTAAATTATCGCCGCCGCTTTCAATCATGATCAGATCGCTGTCAGGATATTTATCTTCCATTTCCTCGACGGCAGCAATATTCATGCTGGGATCTTCGCGCACCGCGGTATGCGGGCAGGCGCCGGTTTCAACGCCTAAAATTTTGTCTTCGTCGAGAATACCTTTCAGGGTACGTTTGACTTGTTTAGCATCTTCAGTGGTCACCACATCATTGGTAATGATCAGCGGCTTATAACCTCGCTCAATTAATTTTGGCGTGATTACTTCAATGATGGCTGTTTTACCTGAGCCGACCGGGCCGCCAATACCTAAGCGCGTAATTTTTTTCATTGTTCTTTCCTTTTCATTAATTCATAAATAAACGCACATGCGCATCAACGTGTACGGCTGCCAGAATATCGATCAGTGGCGTGTACGATGCCATCTCGCTGATATTTGCATTAACGGCCTGCTGGCAAAATTCGGGTATGCTTTTGTTAACCTCAAACAGAATTTTCTGGCTATCAAAGTGCGTTATTCGCATCAACCGTTGGGCGGCGCTTAAGATTGTCATGGCAACGCCATACTGATGCATGGCGATGGCTTCCTGGGCGCTGACACCCTGTAATGCCATGATCAATGCCTGGCTTACCGGAAAGGTGCCTGCGGTTTCACCGGCCTTAATTTTATCAAGCCACCACGTCAGCACTTCTGACTCGAAGACTTTGATGGTCATTTCCACCAGCTTCTTGCCCATCCGCTGAGTCATTACCCGCGCTTCATCGTTGAGTTTGCGATTAATAATCTCGCGATCAACGGCCAGAATTTGCCTGAAGTCGCCATCAAGCAAGGCTTGGTGAGCATGGGCCAACCCAATGGCATCGCATTGTGCGGCCTGCCTCAGCGAGGTTTCGACAAAGGCTTTTAACGTCACAACATCGTGAACCAGCCCAACCTGAATGGCTGATTCAACCCCGCAGGAAAAGGAAAATGCTCCTACTGGCAGCACCGAGTCACCAAATTGAAGCACCCTGACCAGATGAAGAAGCTGGTGTGGTTCATCAATATTAATGTTTATGCTCATGCTCTTTCCCATGAGGTGCGTGGTCGTGATGGTCGTGATGGTGAGGGTGAGCATGGTCTTCATGTGAATGCTGGTGGATCACGCTGACATGCACATGGGAATCTTCAGCGCCACCAAACAGCAGTCGCGACTCAGACGGGGTGAGAAGCGGTAGCACTGTTTCACCCGGTACAAAGTGATATTCAGACTCACTGTAGCCGTGGGTTTTCATGACCGAATTCATCATTTTCTTTTCGACAGTCAGCGGCACATACACCTCAGTGCTTTTAATCACTGACTTCCAGTGTTGGTTACCCAGGGCATGCCCCAGTTCAAACACGCGTTTAATAGACGCTTCGAAACCTGCATCTGCCAGGCTTTCCAGGTGGATAACCAGAACTTCGCGCAGGGTGATATGAACGGTTAACAGATATTTTTTGTCGTCATCACATAACAAAACATCCCCATCCGTTAACCGAACACGGCGATCTAGCGCGATACCGATATCAAGCCCTTGTTCACTTTGCTTACGGCAACGACTCTTCTGGGCTTCCCACTGCTCGAGAGACAACACATCGTGCTGATATCCCTTGGTTTTTTCTTGCCATGACGGGTCGTTTTTAGTATTACCAATAATGTTTTCAATCAGTATCATGTTGTAATCGCCTTAGATCAGAACGCGCGAAAGGTGCGCTTAGCCAAAGAAGTATTTCTGGTTCATTACCGCAGTAGTGATCGGTTCACAGGTGGCATGCACCCCGTCAACTTTTACGGCGAATGTTTCAGGATCGACATCAATGTGTGGCGTGGCTGAGTTGCGCACCAAATCCTGTTTGGTAATCGATCGGCAATTTTTGATGGCAATAACCTGACGCTCCAGTCCTGCTTTCTCTTTCACGCCGTCATCCAGTGCGGCCTGAGAAACGAAAGTGACACAGGTGTCCTGCAGGGTTTTACCCATCGCACCAAACATCGGGCGATAGAACACTGGCTGCGGTGTTGGTAACGACGCATTGGGATCGCCCATCAGCGCCCAGTTGATCATCCCACCCTTAATCACCAGCTTTGGTTTAGCGCCGAACGAGCGCGGATCCCACAGTACCAGGTCAGCCATTTTGCCCACTTCAACTGAGCCAATAACGTGGCTTACACCCTGCGCAATTGCCGGGTTAATGGTGACTTTGGCGACATAGCGCAGTACCCTGAAGTTATCGTTGCTGTCGCTGTCTTCCGGCAGTTTGCCGCGTGCACACTTCATCGCATGAGCGGTCTGCACGATGCGCAACCAGTTCTCCCCAACGCGGCCCATTGCCTGAGAGTCACTGGAGAACATAGAGATAACCCCCATGTCATGAAGCACGTTTTCGGCAGCGATAGTTTCCGGACGTACGCGGCTTTCCGCGAAAGAGACATCTGCAGCTACGTTCGGATTCAGGTTGTGACAAACCATGATCATGTCGAACAGTTCGGCCTGAGTGTTGATGCCGAAAGGCAGGGTAGGGTTGGTTGAACTTGGCAACACATTTGGCTGACTGGCGACTTTGATGATGTCCGGCGCGTGTCCACCACCTGCACCTTCAGTGTGGAAGGTGTGGATGGTGCGACCCTCGAACGCTTCAATGGTGTTTTCTACATAACCCGCTTCGTTAAGGCTGTCGGTATGCACCGATACCTGAACATCCATTTCGTCCGCGATGCGCAATGAGTGGCGTATCGCGTTTGGCGTAGCACCCCAGTCTTCATGCACTTTCAAACCGGCGACACCTGCAACAATTTGCTCCACCAGTGGGGCTCTGCCGAAGGCGTTGCCTTTACCTAACAGGCCAACATTGACCGGCAGTCCTTCAAACGAACGCAGCATGTTGCGAATATTCCACGGCCCTGGCGTTACCGTGGTGCCGTTGGTGCCATCTGTTGGGCCAATACCGCCACCAAAGAAGGTGGTAACACCATTGGACAGCGCAGCATAAGCCTGCTGTGGCGAGATAAAGTGAATATGGCTGTCGATACCGGCAGCGGTCAGGATTAAGTGTTCGCCGGAAATGGCGTCAGTGCTCAGTCCGACAATCATATTTGGCGTCACGCCGTCCATGACTGCCGGGTTGCCACTTTTACCGATGCCAACAATCAGGCCATCTTTGATACCGACATCAGCTTTGATGACACCCTGTTTGGCATCAACAATGGTGACGTTGGTAATCACCAAATCCAGCACGCCGTTATCACGCGTTAACGTGTTATTGGCGCCCATTCCATCACGCAGCGATTTGCCTCCGCCGTATACGGATTCTTCACCGTAACCACGCAGATCTTTTTCGATTTCAATATAAAGGTCGGTCTCACCTAAGCGAATTTTGTCACCGGCGGTTGGTCCAAACAGACTGGCATATTCTTTTCTTGAAATTGTTGGCATGATTCCTCCAATTGCATTTAATTTTTAAATTTTAATGAGACGATTTGAATCCGCGCTTGACCGCGTTTTCAAGAATTTCGTCAGGCGCATCACTTTGATCGCCGGAAGAATTACCGACCCAGCCGTCAACCAGGTTATTAAATCCGTAGACCGTTTGTTTGCCTGCGAAAGGAATCAACTCAACCGTAATAACATCGCCCGGTTCAAAACGTATAGCGGTGGTTGCGGTGATATTCAGCCGTTTGCCAAACGCTTTTTCGCGCTCGAACTCCAGTTCTTTATTCGCTTCAAAAAAGTGAAAGTGAGAACCTACCTGAACTGGGCGATCGCCGGTATTTTTAACACTCACTTTGGTGACCGGACGATCTTCATTAAATGTGATTGGTGTATCTGCTAATACATAACCACCGAGCGGCACCGTTGTTTCAGCGGTGGTAGCCACGGTTGACGTGGTGTCAGATTTCTTTTTCATAAATAATCCTTGAAGTGAAAAGGCGTCGTTTAATCACTGAATCGGGTCATGGACCGTTACAAGGCGGCTGCCATCAGTAAAAATGGCTTCCACCTGCACGTTGGGAATTAAATCAGCAACGCCGTCCATCACATCTTCTTTAGTTAAAACGGTACGCGCTTCGACCATCACTTTTTCCAGGGTTTTTCCCTCGCGCGCCCCTTCCATTGCGGTGACGGTAATAATAGCGACGGCTTCTGGGTGATTAAGCTTCAGCCCCTTATTTTTCCTTTTTAACGCGACATCAGCTAAGGTATAAACCATCAGCTTTTCTATTTCTCTGGGTGTAAGTTGCATAATTTCTCCATTAACAATGCTATCTTTGATGTATATACCTTCCGGAATAGGACGTGCAGTTTTGCCGATTAACGTATTAATCCGATAAATTCCCAACTTGAATTTAAGGACTGTGGGTTACGTCATCGACAAACTGCTCCTGTGAATCGAAGGTACGGATGATATTAATTCTTCTCAGAGTAGGCATCTTCACCGAATAATGTGTAATCCAGTTCTGCCCCAACGGTATTTTGATTGACTTTAACCGGGGTGAATTTATTAATTAACCACAAAATGGCGAGTGTAAAAATAAACGACCAGACGCTGGTAAAGACGACGGCAGTAATCTGTTTAACGATTTGCATCCCATTGCCCTCCAGCAGGCCATCAGGACCTTTCGCGTTCCAGGCGGTTGAGGCGAACACACCCACCAGAATTGAGCCGGTTATGCCACCAACACCATGAACGCCAAATACGTCCAGTGCATCGTCAAGATGGCGTCTTACCAGCAGAACCACGTAATAACAGACCAGGCTGGCAATGATGCCAATAATCGCTGCTGACTGAATGGAAACATAGCCTGCGGCCGGTGTAATGGTTGCAAGGCCCGCGACCGCACCGGTTAAAAAGCCGATCAGCTTAGGTTTACCCGTACGGATTTTCTCGATAATAAACCAGGTGATAGCAGCAAATGCAGCGGCGATATCAGTGGTGATAAAAGCGGAAACGGTGATGGTATTAACCTGCAGTTCTGAACCGGCGTTGAAGCCATACCAACCAAACCACAGTAAACCGGCACCCAATGCGATATAGGGAATGTTATGGCTGCCATCTGAAACGACAGTACGTTTACCGACATACAGCGCTGACGCGAGGGCGGCAAAACCAGCGGTGGCGTGAACGACAATACCGCCGGCAAAATCCACCACTCCCCACTTAGCAAACATCCCTTCCGGACTCCAGACCATATGAACAAATGGGCAATAAACCAAAAGTGTCCAGAAAGTCAGAAACACCAGATAAGCCGGGAAGTTCACGCGGTTGGCGAAAGCACCGGTAATTAACGCTGGTGTAATAATGGCAAACATCATTTGATAGACGAAATGGACTAACAGAGGCAATCCACCGTCATTACCGGTATACATGGTTTGCGGAGTAATATTGTTCAAAAAAGCGTAGTAGAACGGGTCACCGATAATTCCGTTCATCGTCGGGCCAAAGCTAAGCGAATAACCCACTACAAACCAAAGGATTGCTACCCATCCCATTGAGAAAAAACTTTGTGACATTATTGTCACAATGCTTCTGCGTGGGACCAAACCGCCATAGAAAAAGGCCAGTCCGGGCGTCATTAGCATAACAAGGCTGGCACAGAGCAATATAAATGCCGTGTTGGGAACATCTAATGACTGAATTGCTACAAGTGCATGATCCATACAGTTCTCTCTATCGTGTATAAAAACGCTAATAACGCTTCAGAATGCGTTGTGAAAAGGTCGATTGGCGGATCGGATTTATAGGGAGCTCCGTCAATCAGAAAAATCGTATTTACTCAGGATAGTCATGTTTTGAGAAAAGTAATGTTTTTTTTTTGCTGATAACATAATAAATACATTAGAAATGTTTAAGTCTATGGTGTGTGGTCAGCATAGCCTTATGAATCCAGGGTCAATGTACGAAGAAAGTAAGAGGTTGTCCGTAACCAGCACATAAATGTCCTTTATTTTAAAATTATCAATAAAGTCAACAAATTGCATTGTATTCGGTTGTGAGGCAGACAGGGCGAAATAGCTGTCTGGCTGTATCGCTGTCTCAAAATCAGCTTTCCCTCAATTTATCAGGGAAAATTATGGAGTTTAGGGCAGGTTTATCTAAAGTTAATAATTGCACAATGCTTTTGTTTATTTATCGTTTATGTCATTTAACACTGAATTTAAAATATATTATCCAAACGATAACATCGCGAAGAATATAAAAGTTTCAGCAGTAAATTATATTAGCCAGTGGCATGGTCCGATATCTGGACGGCAATAACGCCGATTGAGATTCAACAGGTTCAATGACGCCCGGCTGTTATACCTGATACTCAAATATTATTGGCTAAAAATAGAACAGTGCGGCAGGGGCAGCAGAGTTTCACGATATTATCTCCTGCCAAATAGCCGTCGTTACTTATATAAATTGCTAAGATCACATATGGACATGGCTCTTTACCGTAAGGTATTTATAAAAATGCTCTGCTTAGACTGGCATCTTTTATTGCTCTGTTATCGTCTGAAATCAGGGCGAGACACTGCTATGGCGTACAGGCTGCGCAAGTCAGTCGGGAAATATGACCTGTGATGAGTGTGTTAATCTGCGCCTAAAAGCGATGGCTGATGTAGCTGGCTGGATGTTGAACCGGGCACGGTTTATAAAAACTGATCTTGAATAAATCCACCGCCTTTGGCGTTCTGTGAATATCTTTTTCCTTCTGCGTGACGCTGGCTGTCGGCCTTTCAGCAGGAGCTTTGACCGGCGTTTTCCCGCGACTAACTGCAAAATCGTCAGGTCAGTAATGACCCTATTCACTGTGTGCCTTTCTCCTGTTACGAATCATTATAGTAATTTTATTACTCATTTGCTGAAAAAAAAGAATTGAGTCTCATAATTTGGTGTTTCATTTTAAATCGACCACACTCAGGTAACCTTAAATCCATTTGTAACCTGTTTTTTTTAGTGTAAATGAAATAAGTAATTGAATTTTAATCACATTTCTCAATCTCGTGGTTTTGACGCAGCGTTCTGTCAGCCGTTTTAAAGCGGCCTGAAACCTGTAAATCCAGTATTGGTCACAACGACAAATTTAATTGAGAGGGTGAAATGGAAATAACGGTTGCAGATGATTTGGTAAAATTTCTTGAAGATTTGCGGGTGGATGCGGCCTTTGGCGTCTCTGGTGGATTTATCGTTCCTGTCTGGCAAGCGCTGTCTCAGTCAGAAAAAATCAGGCTCTACCACTGCAGGCATGAGTCCGGTGGTGTTTTTGCTGCTTCTGAATATAGTTTGTGTCAAAACCAACCGACAGTCGCCTTCGCAACTGCGGGGCCGGGTATTACCAATGCGCTGACCGGTATCAAAGCTGCACGGATTGATGGATCACAGCTTATTTTTATCTCATCGATTACCGCTGAAGCCAAGACCGGTCGCTGGTGTTTGCAGGAAACAACCCGACAGGATGTTGAGACGCTGCTTCAGAATGACGGGCAGGGTTATTTTGATAGCGTTTTCGTTATTTCAACGATGTCTGATTATCTGGCTGCTAAAAAAGAAATTGCCGCAAAGCTTAGAGAACCGTCTGGCTGTAGCATCGGCGTGTTTATCACTACCACGCTACAGAAAGCCTTGCTGGAAGATGGCGGATGTAATATTGCTGGCGGCACCCCACCTGAAGGGATATCTGAAAAGGCCCTGTCACAGGTCCATAAATTAGCCGATGACATGATGACGCAAAAAACGCTTTTTTGGGTCGGTTTTGGTGCACGTCATGCCGCAGAAAATCTCACCAGGATTGCAGTCAAGACGCAATCCAGCGTGATATCAACTCCGCGAGGAAAAGGCATATTTCCGGAAAAGCACCCGCTGTATGCCGGTGCAACCGGGCTGGGATCGAATGGCGAAAACATCGCTGCGCAACTGGATCCCAGACGTCATCCGGTGGTGGTGATTTTGGGATCGCGCCTCAGCGAGCTCAGTTCATCCAGGGCTCAGGATCAACTGTCTGATTCAATTATTTATTATATTGGTCTGAATAGCCGGGATGTCGCTTCGAATCTGCCGCCACAGACCATCGTTATTGAGTGTGAAATCGATCGGTTTCTGGCGTCATTATCACAAACACTCAGGCTTAAAGAGCCGACTCCGCAGCAGTTGTTACCGGTATTCACTCCATCACCTGAGTTATTCACCGCGAATTCAGAGGATGCCGAACGCAAAGAAAACGCTCTGCATCCGCGCATCGTGATGCAGGTTTTACAGGAGATCGTCATAGATAAATATGACGGCTACCTGGCAGCAGACGCAGGCAACTCTTTTGTCTGGACCAATCGCTTTTTAAAATTCTCCCGGCCGGTTCGTTATCGAACCAGTACCGGATTCGGTGCGATGGGGCATTACGCTTGCGGACTTATCGGAATCGCTGCCAGCACCACGCATTGTGCGGTCGGGGTTATTGGTGATGGTGCGATGTTAATGGGCAATGAGGTCAGTACCGCTGTCCAATATAAACTTCCGGCTATATGGCTGGTGATGAATGATGGCTGTTACAACATGTGCCGACAGGGGCTGGATATGCTGGGCAATGCGCCGCTGGATTGCGATATTCCCGCCACAGACTTTGCTTTACTCGGAAAATCATTGGGAGCCACGGGTTATCGTGTCAGTGATAAGGCTGCTCTGGAAGAGGCGTTGATACAGGCAATTAGCGCCCGGCAGACGGCGGTTATTGATGTGATTGTTGATCGTTATGCTGTCCCGCCTCTGGATGACAGAATCAATACGTTACAGAAGCTATGACGATGGCGGCTAAAACTGACAGGGTAGACATCATCTCTTGTGCCGGTGCGCTACCGGACAACACTATTATTATCACGCCGGATAAAGATGTTCTGACAGTATTCAGCACCGGCACACTGTCTGACGGGCCAAGACATATCTGGCGCGCGCAGCATCAACAGCAAATCTCATTATTAATGAAAACCAGTTTGTTGAACGCGCTACAGCAGGTTGGAATGCAAGTAAACCAGCTGGATTATGTCATTGTTAGCCTGGTCTGGCCTGCCACACTACTGGATGAGGAGGTCTCCGCACTGGTGCGGGAAACACAATTACGTTGCCCGGTGGTGCCCGTAAGTTCAGGAACGGCAGGGGGGCTGACTGCGCTGGAGCTGGCGGCAGGATTAATCAGTCAGGGCAGCTATCGCAATATTGCTGTTATTGCTGCCTGCAGCTATGCACACTGGTTCAGGCCAGATGACCCGGCAACGTCGCTGCTCAGTGATGGCGCCGCTTGTATGATTCTTGCTTCTGCGTCCGGTTCAGAAATTATTTCCAGCCATACCATCAGTACGCATGATTATGCTCCATTGGTCGCGGGCCAAATAAACGGAGCACGCTACGTCAGTTATCCGCCTGAATCCGGCCAATTTATTGCTGAGCATTACCCGGAAACCGCTGCACGATGTTGCCGTTCGCTGTGTGAAAAAGCCGCTATTAGCCTGGCAGATATTGATGCTTTTCATATTTATGATCCAACTAACTGGGTGGCAAGTGCCAGTGCAACCGCATTGGGTGTTGACCGGAGACGTATTTTCTCAATTTTTCAGCAGTATGGAAGTTTAGGGCCTGCGCAGAATTACTTTGGTTTTATGACTCTGATTAATCACCGCAGCCTGTCGGATGGCGATCGCGTAATTTTGTTGGGATTTGGCCCAGCAGCGACGGCTACTGCTGTATTGCTGAAAGTAAAAAAAGTCCCGGTATCTATAACTCACCAGATGACATGATGATCTTTCGGAGAAAGAATGAGCGGAATCAGCCTTGTATCCACGGGACTCTATCACCCTGAACATGTCAGGGGAAATGACTGGTATATTAACTACTATGCATCACAAGGTATTGAGGTTAAAGGCTTATTAGCTTCTCTTGGGCAACAGAATCGTTATCTGATTAATGATGATTCTGAAAATACGCTAACTATGGCAGTCGCTGCTGCTGAAATGGCGTTAGAGCAGGCCGGATGGCAGGCCTGCGATCTCGACCTAATTATTTTCAGTTCGCAGACGCCGGAATATCTTATCCCTGCAACAGCACTAAAAATACACCACGCCCTCGGTGGAGGAGAGCGAACACTCTCTTATGATATGAATGCCAATTGTGCAGGTTTGCTTATTGCCGTTGAGCAGGTATCGCGCATTATGATGTCACGATTATCGTGCCAGCGGGCGCTGGTCGTCGGTGGAGATTATCTTGGTCCACACAGCGAGGGTGAACCCTTTTATCACTCCTGTTTTGCTGATTCAGCGGTCGCGGTATTACTGGAAAAATCGACGGCGAGTGAGGGGGTTATAGACTCTGAGTTTCGGGTGCAAACCTCAGTCATTAATAACTCCCTATTTCCCGCTAACGGCCTCTCCTCTGTCCAGCGTGAAGAACTCTCGTCCCGGGTTAAATTTATCCCTTTTGACGATGCAGTTTGTGTCGATGTTGCAGGCGAATCGATTGAAGTTCTGCTTACGAGGAATGGCCTGACAGGTGAAGATATTCGCTATTATTTTTTATCTCAAATGTCCCTTGGCAATATCAGGAAAATTTGTCAGCTGTTGAATATCCCTGCCGCTAAAGCGCCATTTATCGGCGATACCTATGGTTACACCGCGACGAATAGTCCCTTTATTGCCTTTCACGAATTAAAAAAACAAGGAAAGTTATCAAGAGGAGATCACCTGGTTTTTTGGACCATAGGTGCGGGATGGCAGAGTGCAGCGGTATTAATAAAGTATTAAACGCCTTACTCAGGCTGTCCTCGTTGCTGGCCCGCAGCCAGCAACGGATATAAGCAGGATGGTCAGCAACCGCGGTTGCTCCGAATCATCTTAATCGTCAGAAGAAAAAAATTGTTAAGAATCATCTCTGGCAGGGAACTTTCCTGAAAATGTACCATTTATCGCTCGTTTAGAAAACGTTTGTGATCGGCTGTTTAATATCATTTTCCTGATCACAAGGAAAAGGATTAACCATGAAAAACGTAATTTTTTTGGCTGTTATTGCTGTTTCTCTCTCAGGATGCGCCACCAAAACAGAAATGGAACGTATTAAAGAGTGTGAAGATAAGGGAATAAGTCGTGATGTTTGCTACCAGGAGGAAAGAAGCGATCGCCGCGCAGAAAAATTCCATCAGGATATAATGTTTGATAAACAAAATGCACAGGTAATAAAAGATATGGGAATTAAAGGGTTGGGACTGCCTAAGTGATTTTCTTGCTGTTACGCTTTTAAACGGCTGGCTTTCTGATGGCGCTATTGCGATAGTGCCTGATTATTGATTGTATTATTCATGTTTATGATTTAAACTTGCGGCGGTTTAATAGCATGAAAATTGTATATTTATCATCAAGGAGATTGTGTTGTTGTGAAGAAAAATCTGACTATCTTATTTCTTTCCATAATCAATCTCGGTTTTTTTCTCGGTACGTTTTATGCTTTTATAACCTTTGAATTAAAAGGTATGCAAATAATCATGCCTTATCTTGTTTTTGCTATCAATATAATATTTGCAATATCGACAATTATACTCTCTTTCCTTTCTATTCGGAAAAAATGGATTTCGTTATTAGTAACGCTGCCATCATTTGTCATGCTGGGCGCTTTAATCTATTTCTTTGAACCCGTTCTGTATATGACGTTTTGATAAAACAATCATCTGTTTTATCTGATTCTATACCAGTAAATATATTGCCAGTTTAATCTTGTAGTCGATGCATTGTTCTTATCAGACTGTGGAAGAGTCAGTCTGATAAGGTTGACTCTTTCGGGTTCGGGAAAAAATTTGATAGCCTGCAAATTATATTCTTAATAAAAAACAGAGCGATAAATCGAAAGAACGATAATTATATTACAAGTAAGAATATTCTTTATTATAATTATGTGTGCAACTATAAATGAATTAATTTTTTAAGATGTTGATGATAAAAAATTACTTTTGCACTTGAGTTGTGAACAGAAAAGCGTATTTTATGCTTAAAAAATTATCATGGATTGTCTGTCATGGATGACGACTTAGATAAGCATCTCTACGCGCATAAGAATAAAAAACGCTATCTCGCGGCTTTCTCCAGTAATATTAAATACTCTGGCGTATTACTGTCAGTAAAATCTTTAGCTGCAATCAGTGGGGGGAGATTATTCACCTTCATTCGTTATCCCGTGCTTTCTCTCTCTGTGGTTATGGCACTACCCTTTCATGCCAGTGCCGCGCTAATTACGCCTGCCGATCGTGATGCCATTCAGCAGCAGCAGCAGCGGTTATTACAACAAAATAGTCAGCAGCGACAGTCGTTACAGCGCAGTATTACTCCCTTGCTACCGGCAACCCGTCCCTCTGCGAATCAACCAGGAAGCCCTTGTTTTGTTATCTCATCCATACAGTTAAACGGTGCTGAGCATCTGCCCGCATCAGTAAAGCAGCAACTGACTCAGCCCTATCTTCAGCGTTGTCTTCCCCTTAGCCAGATACAAACGCTGGTGCAACAGGTATCAGACTGGTACATCAGCCGCGGCTATATAACCAGCCGCGCTTTTCTCACTGAGCAGGATCTCTCCCACGGGCAATTAGATCTGCAGGTCCTTGAAGGAAAGCTGGAGAAAATCGAGCTGGAGAAACAGGATGCCAGAATGCTAAGTATGGCTTTTCCTGGACTGAAAAATAAAATTCTCAACCTGCGCGATATTGAACAGGGCATGGAAAGCATCAACCGGTTGCGTAAATTACCGGTCCAAATTGAGATCCTGCCTGGAACCCTGCCCGGCTATTCGATAGTTAATCTGACTGCCACTCCTGAGTTTCCGCTGACGGCGGGGGTCGGTTTTGATAACAGTGGGCAAAAAAGTACCGGCACCGGGCAAATAAATGGCTCACTGACGGCCAATAACCTGCTCGGATTTGCCGACCAGTGGTTTATTTCCGGCGCGCGCAGCAGCGATTTTGCCAGCGATCATAATGCGCGCAGCGTGCAGGCTGACTTCAGCGTGCCTTACGGCTACTGGCTGATGGATTATAATTATTCCTACAGTGACTATCTGACAACCATTAATAATCAGGGATTTGACTGGCGTTCTGACGGTGACAGCCAGATTCATCACCTGACCCTGTCGCGCGTGCTTTTCCGTAACGGCGATATGAAAACCGGCGCGTCTCTCGGTTTGTCTCACCGTATCGGCCGTAACTACCTCAATGATACCCGCCTTAGCAGCAGCCGTAAGCTGACCAGCGTGATGCTGGGTGCAAATCACAGCCAGAAAATCTGGGCAGGGTTTGCCACCCTGAACCCTGCTTACAGCCGCGGCGTGCCGTGGTTTGGTGCTGAGAATGATGCGGATAAATCCGCAGATGTACCTCGTGCCGGGTTCAACAAATGGACGTTATCAGGCAGCTATTACCTGCCGTTAGCACAGGGCTGGCACTATCTGACCAGCTTTTACGGGCAATGGACGCCTGACCGCCTCTATGGCAGCGAACGTTTGACCATTGGCGGAGAAAGCTCGGTCAGGGGCTTCAGGGAACAATATCTTTCCGGTGACAAAGGCGGCTACTGGCGAAATGAAATTAATTATGACCTGCTGACGCTGCCTTTTATCGGCACTCTCAACGCACTGGCAGCCATCGATGGCGGTTACCTCAGGCATGATAACCAGGACAGTTTTGCGTCTGGCTCATTGTGGGGCGGTGCTGTGGGTGTGGGCAGCCGCAACCGTTATTTCAGCAGTCAGTTCACCGTAGGCTTGCCGTTTGCCTGGCCGGAATGGCTTGGGCCCGACCGCGTCTCCGTTTTTTATCGCGCGAGCATCGTACTTTAATTTTCAGGAAAAGGTATCAGGGATGAACCATAACAAACCGGTAAAACTGTCTCAGCGTGGTCTGACTTATTTGCTCTGTAGCCTGCTTATGTGGCAGCCGTTGCTGCCTGCTTTTGCCGCTGGCGTCAACGTTGCAGCGGGAAATACCTCGCTGGATAAAGCGGGTAACGGCGTGCCGGTGGTCAATATTGCTACGCCTAATCAGGCCGGCATCTCCCACAATAAATACAATGAGTTCAATGTCGATAGTGAAGGATTAATCCTTAACAATGCCACCGGTCAGCTGACTCAAAGCCAGCTTGGGGGCCTGATACAGAACAACCCGAATCTGAAAGCCGGGCAAGAAGCAAAGGGCATCATCAATGAGGTGGTGGCGCCTAACCGCTCACAGTTGCAGGGATACCTGGAAGTGGCCGGTAAAGCCGCCAGCGTTATGGTCGCTAATCCCTATGGTATTACCTGTAACGGCTGCGGTTTTATCAACACACCGAACGCAACGCTGACCACAGGTAAGCCGGTGATGGGGCCAGACGGGCAACTTAAGTCGCTTGAGGTCACACAGGGGGCGATCAGTATTCAGGGTAAAGGGCTGGATGCCAGTCAGAGTGACAAGTTCGCGCTGATTGCCCGCGCAACTGACATCAATGCGCAGCTTTATGCCAAAGAGGCGGCGATTACCCTCGGTGCTAACCGCGTTGATGCTGCGGGTCATATTACGCCGATTGCAGGTACTGGCGATGCGCCGAAGGTGGCAATTGATACCGGCGTGCTCGGCGGGATGTACGCCAATCGTATCCGTCTGGTTTCCAGTGAAAAAGGAGTTGGCGTTAATCTCGGCAACCTGAATACCGCGGTTGGCGATATGCAGATTGATGCCAGCGGTAAGCTGAAGCTGAGCAATGTCTCGGCGGCGGGTAAGCTGATCGCCAATGCGCAGGATATTGCACTGCAGGGTAGTCAGCAGTCCGCTGGCGATATGGCGTTGAACACCGACGGCACGCTGGCGATGCAGGGCAGCCGCGTCACCAGCGGTGGCAATATGGCGCTGGTAGCGGGTCAGCTCAGCTCTGACAGTGCGGCGCAGGTGTCGGCTGCCGGGAATATCAGCGCCAGTGCCAGCAACGGCGGGCAGTGGCAGGGTAGCCTGACAGCCGGTAAAAATCTTAATCTTAATACAGGCGATCTCAGCAATAGCGGGCTGATTGCGGCCGACGGCAATACCGTTCTGACCACCAGGAAACTGCTTAATACCGGTACAGTGCAGACGCGGGGAGAGCAAGCTGTGCAGGCAACGGCACTGAATAATCAGGGTAAAATTCAGGCCACCGGTGGGCAGAAAATCCAGGCTGACAGCCTGCAGAACAGCGGCACTCTCGCCACCAACAGCGCTGCAGAGCTCCGCGTCAACGCGGGTCTGTCAAACAGCGGGCTGATTCAGGCGCAGGATTCTCAGACCATCAACGCCACAGAACTGAGCAACAGCGGAAATGTCCAGTCTGGCGGCGTACAGCAAATCTTTACTGATAATGTTTATAATTTTGGGCTTATCGGTTCGCAGCAATCACTGGAGCTACAGGCAGCCGAGCGCCTGACGCTTGACGAGAAAGGATCCATTTTCGCGGGCGATCGGTTGACGATGGGTGGCGGCCAGGTGACTTTTGACGGCGTGCTGACCGGTAAAAGCGGATTGATGCTCAATGCTGCATCGATCTCTGCCGGATCACACTCGCTGATCACCAGTCTGGGTGATATTCAGTTCAACGTAGCGCAGCAGTGGCTAAATGGTCAGCTTTCAACGCCGGGCAATATCAGCCTGAATGTCAGCGATCTTTCCGTGGGCACAGATAGCAAGATCCACAGCGATAAAGATTTGTCGATATCTTCCAGCCATCGCGCCACGCTGGCGGGTGTGCTGGAGGCACAAAGCGTGGAAGTCAGTGGCGGTGAGTTGGTGCTCACTAATACTGGCTCGCTGACGTCTTTGGGCGATATGCGCCTGTTAGCCCTTCAGCAGCAACTTGATGGGGTGAGCAGTGCGGGCAAAAATCTGATAATTGACACCCGTGAACTTAATGCCGCCGGTAGCGGTAAAATCTCCGCATACGGTGATATTAATGCGCAGATCGCCGAAGGAGGTCAGTGGCTGGGTAGCCTGATTGCCGGTCAGGATCTGACGTTCTCTTCCGGTGATTTTCGCAACGGCGGCACGCTGGCGGCTAATCGTAATGGGCAGTTTAGTTTCAGAACATTAAATAACGACGGGCTGCTTCAGTCGATGGGGAGCCAGTGGCTTAACGGTGAAACCTTCAATAACACCGGCACGTCGCAATCCGCTGGTGATCAGACCTTAACCCTGAATCAGCTCAATCATCAGGGGCTGATTGGGGCACAGGGAAATATTGACCTGAACGTACGTGATGAACTGACATCAGGCGATAACAGCACGTTGTTGTCCGGTGGATATCTTACGCTTCGCACTGAGCTGGCAGGGCTGGGGGGCAGATTAACCGCAACGCGGGGCGCAGAGCTTCACGCTGGATCGCTGACCAGCCGCGTCGGTTCAGTGCAAACCAGTCAGGGTGATGTCATGCTGGATACAGCATCGGCAACGCTCAATGGATTTTTATCCGCTGACGGCGCGATGACGTTGAAAACCGGGCAACTGTTCACCGGCAGCGAATCGCAAATCCAGGGTAAAAATGCGCTTAGCCTCACGGCAACGCAGCGGGCAGATTTAGACGGCAGGCTGGTCACGCCCGGTGCGTTGACGCTGCTTGCCGGGATAGTGAATAACGCGGCCACACTGGCGGCGAATGCGGTTACCCTCAGAGTCAGTGCCTTAAGCAACAAAGGGGCTATCACCGCAGACGACAGCCTGCAAATTGAAGCGGAAACGCTTCAGCAGCAGGGGCAACTTACTGCGAAAAACCAGATGATGCTTAAAGGCGATACGCTGGTTAACCAGGGACGTCTTTCTGCAGACCATTTGGCTATTAACGCCATTACCAGCCTGACTAACCAAGAGTCTGGCGTTGTCGCGGCGACAGACCATCTCAGCGTATCGACCGGCTCTCTGATTAACGCAGGCGAGCTGGCGGCAACAATGACAGACATCAACGCCGTCAGCGTGACGAATCAGGGTTTGCTGCAGGGCAGTACTGACCTCACGCTAACCGCCGACTCGCTGAGCAATGGTGCACCCGGGCGCGTGCTTTCCGGCGGATTGCTCGACTTACAACTGGGTGAATTCCACAATCAGGGGCGTTTGCAAGCAGATGCGCTGAATGTTGCTGGCAACAGCTTTACCAACAGCGGTACGGTGCTGGGCAGCAACGGGCTTTCCCTGAACATAGACAATACGCTCAACAATTCGGGCAGCCTGCTGACGCAAGGTGTGGCAACCGTTGGTGCAACCCAACTGGATAACAGCGGCCAGTTGCTCAGTGGAAAAGATGCCGCGATCTCAGTTAGTTACCTGAATAATCAGGGGCAGATTCAGGGCGATACGCTGACAGTTATCGCGGATAGTGCAGATAACAGCGGTAATCTGATTGGCCTGAAAGCGCTGACTGCTCAGCTTCAGCAGGATCTTAACAATGCGGCGTCCGGCAGTGTGCTGACGCAAGGATCGCTAAACATCGCGGCCAATCATGTTATCAATGAAGGTCGCTGGCAGGCTGACAATACGGAACTGCATGCCAGCCAGCTTGATCTCAGTGGTGCGATACAAACTGTCTCGCGTGCAACGCTCAATCTCTCTGGCGAACTCAACACCCTGGCCTCAGGTAAAATTATCTCCTCCGGACTGGCTATTCTGCAGGCAGGTAGCCTGAATAATCAGGGAAACTGGTCGGCCGATAATCTCACACTTCAGGGCGAAACCCTGACTAACGGCGGCGCGATCACTGGCGTCAGCCAACTGGCGGCGACGCTGAGTGGCGCATTACAGCTGCAGCAGAACGCCACATTACTTAGCGCTGGCACCAGCACCCTGAATGCCGGGAGTATTGCCAACCGCGGCAATATCCAGGCAAACGATCTGATCCTGAAAACCAATAGCCTGTCTAACCTCGGACAAGTCGAGAGCCAGCATAGCCTGCTGGCGACGGTTCAGGGTGATGTCAGCAATCTGCTGGGCGGCACGCTGCGCAGTCAGGGAATCTTCGAACTCGGGGCGCAGTCGCTGCTCAATCAGGGACACATTCAGGGCGATGGCATTAGCCAGCTGACGCTGGTCGATAGCCTTAATAATCAGGGCAGTCTGCTGACCGGCGGTAAACTGACGCTGTCTGCGCCTGTCCTGAACAACAGCGGTGTACTGCAGGCTCAGGGATTGACTCTCAGCGGTAACACACTGAACAACAACGGTACGCTGACGGCACAGGGCGACGGGGCAGTGAGCGTCGGGACGGTGAACAATCAGGGGCAGCTTCAGGGCGATCGGCTGCAATTAACCGGCAATGCGCTGCGCAACAGCGGCACGCTGTTCGGCAGTCAGGCGCTTAATCTCAGTCTGCAAAATATTGAAAATCTGTCGGGCGCCAATCTCTTTAGCGCGGGATCGCTGACGCTGGTGACACCGACATTGACTCAGTCGGGCAGCGTACTGGCACTCGGTGACATGACGTTACAACTTGGGTCGGGGTTCACTCAGAGCGGGATACTGGCGGCAGGTCAGGCACTTAACTTAAGTACTCAGGGCGACCTCAACGTGCTGGGCACGCTTCAGGGAAGCGATATTCTGCTCAGTGCGACCGGGAACTTTGTGAATCAAGGTCAACTGCGCGGTGGAGAAGGGCGCGTGGCTGTTGATGCCGGTAATATCACACTCAGTGACAGCGGCAGCGTGCAGTCCGGTGGTGATATTGCCCTGAACAGCCGCGGACTTATCAGTAACAGCGGATTTATTGGTGGCGCAGGCAATCTGGTGATGACTGCTGCCACCCAACTGATTAACAGTGCGCTGATTTATGCCGGTAACAACATGCAGCTGCTGGCGAACAGTATTCATAATAATCGCGGTGACATTCTGGCGGGCAATAGCCTGTGGATGCAAAGGGACGCGGCGGGTCATGCCAGCAATGAAGTGGTCAATACCTCAGGTAATATTGAAACCACCCGTGGCGATATCACCATTAACACCGATCATCTGCTAAACCAGCGTGATGGACTGGTGGTGGTCAACACCTCGCTCACACCGGCTGATGGACCTTTGTGGCTGGGCCAAAGCTCGGTTGATATGAGATTAGGGGATTTAGACGAAAGCGAGCTGGGTTTCTACACGGAAACGGTGAAAACGGGCGGCAGTACCGGTCACAGTAATGGCTCCGATGACGAACACTTTTATCTTGCACCTAACAGTAGCGGAGCGGAAAAACGCTATTTAGTGGCCAGCTCAACGGTTGCGGCTCAGGCCAATGGTGGTGCAGGCCGTATAGCGGCCAACGGTAATCTGACCGTCGCGGCAGATACCCTTGATAATATCGCCAGTAATATTCTCGCCGGCGGCAATATTTCTTTATCGGGCCAATCGCTGAATAATCAGTCCTATGAAAATGGCGTTCAGAATGAGTATCTGACGTATCAGTATACCGGAAAGCAGGCGAGCAAAGAATTCAGTGGCCGGTACGATCTGGCTTTCTTCGCACCAGATTCTGAGCAGTGCTGCTTTAGATCTAATTCAACCGATAGTCTCGTTACCTACAATCTTGTCGGCGGCCCCGTCTATGAAACGGTCAATACGGGTGAAGGTTATCGTTCAGTTATTCAGGCAGGCGGTGCCGTCAACGCCAGCTTCCGTGATGACATCAGTAACACGACGATAACCGCTAACGCGGGCGGTTTATCGCAGGTAATCAGTGCACCAACGTTAATGGGTATGCCAGGCCTGCAACCGGTCAGCGGAACGCCAGGCCAGCAACTGGCAAGCGCAGGGAATCTGGTCGTGGGTTCCGTACAGTGGAGCGAATCGATTGGCAGTGCGCTTAAGCAGATCGGTAATCAGGGCGCAGCGCTGACGGACTACCCGTTGCCGACGGGAAATAATGGTCTCTTTGTGGCGAGCGAAGATCCTTCCAGTCCGTACCTGGTCACCACTAATCCGCAGCTGGCCAGCGTGGGTAAAACCGATGCTGGATTATTTCAGGCGTTAAATGATTATCTTGCACGACCGGCCGGTTCAGCGCAGAGTCCTGAGGCCTTACCGGGCGGGATCCCTGTGGCAGGTGAGATAGCGAATCCTGCGGTTATACCGGGTACGCCAACCGCGCCGCGTATTGAGACGGCGGCGTTGTACACCGATCAGAGTCAATTTATCGGCTCAGCCTACTTCCTCGACAGGCTTAATCTGAGACCGGATTACGACTATAAATTCCTTGGCGATGCGGCGTTTGATACCCGTTATATCAGTAATGCGGTACTCAGCCAGACCGGCCAGCGTTACGTCGCCGGAACCGGCTCTGATCTGGAGCAGATGCAGTATTTGATCGATAACGCAGCTGCACAGCAGAGTGGGCTTGGCCTGCAATTTGGCGTCAGCCTCACGCAGGATCAGGTCGCAGCGTTGACCAGCAGTATTATCTGGTGGGAGAAGACTACCGTTAACGGGCAGACCGTTCTTGCGCCTAAACTTTATCTTTCTGCCAATGATGTCAAGGTGTTAACCGGTAGTGTGATCGCCGGCAGCAGCGTTAATCTTCAGTCCGGGCATATCGTTAATGCAGGCAGTACATTGCAGGCTGAGACACAGCTGACGGCAAAAAGCAGCAGCACGCTGGATAACCTCAATGCCGGTCTGATCGCCTCCAACGGCAGCCTGCAACTCAGCGCACTGGGTGATATCAATAATATTGGCTCGTCGATTTCCGGGCAGACCGTTGCTTTGCAATCTGTGGCCGGGGATATCAATAACATCACCCAGGCGCAGCAATGGAATGCCGCAGCGGGCAGCAGCGAAAATAACAGCGCGTTACTGACGTTCAGCGAGACGCAGACCGGTGATGTTGCCAGCATTACTGCCGGTCAGGGCCTGTCGCTCAGTGCGGGCAACAACATCAACAACACCGCAGCGAAACTTAGCGCGGGCAGTGATCTGCAGCTGGTGGCGCTGAACGATATCAATCTTAACAGTAATGTGCTTAGCACCAGTAAATCGACGGCAGTCAGCAGCGCACACGCTACCGACAGTCAGGTGAGCAATATCAGCGCGGGAGGGTCTCTGCAGGCCAACGCAGGTCATGATCTCAACGCTAAGGCTGCGCAGCTGACTGCCGATCTCAATGTTTCGCTCAGTGCAGGTCGCGATGTCAATCTTGATGCGCAGCAGAGCGATACATATAGCGAAAACCACGGTAACAATAGCGTCAGCATCCGCGATACGGTGCGTCAGAAAGGGACGCAGATTGCCAGCGGAGGTAACAGTTCGGTGGTTGCCGGGCGTGATATTACTTCTCAGGCTGCTCAGGTTGATGCGAAAGGCGATTTGGCTATAGACGCAGGCCATGACGTTAATATCACCACGGCGCAAGAGAGTGATTACAGCTACGACGAGAAAACCACGGTTAAGAAAGGATTACTGTCCAGCACGACTACGCATACGGTATCAGAGGATTATGCCAGCACGGAAAAAGCCTCACAGCTAAGCGGCGACAAAGTGTCCGTGGTCGCCGGACAAAGCCTGACCGTCCAGGGTTCTTCGGTCGTCGGCGATGGCGATATCACGTTAAAAGCGGGTAAAGACCTGAATATTGAGGCGGCGAAGGAAGAGCAGTCCAGCTATCGCCTGAGTGAGAAAAAAACCAGCGGCATGTTTAGTGGCGGCGGCCTCGGCGTAACCATTGGCAGCAAATCTTCACGCCAGCAGATTAATCAGGATGGCACGACGCAAAGTCAGAGCAGCAGCGCAGTCGGCAGCACCGGAGGCAGTGTAAACCTGATCGCAGGTGAAAAAGCGCATATAGGCGGCTCGGATATCATCGCCAAAGACGATGTGAATATTGTCGGCGGCGCTGTGACGATTGATCCTGGCAATGACATGCTGACCCGCAAGCAGGTCTACGAGCAAAAGCAAAGTGGCCTGACGGTCTCGTTGTCCAGCCCGGTGACGGACGCGTTGTTATCTCTCAACAATATTGCCAGGCAGGCTTCGCAAACGGGTGATAGCCGGATGAAAGCCCTGTATGCGGTTCAGGCAGCAGAGCAAGGGTGGATGGCTTCGATGAACGGTGCCACCTCGCAGGCTTCACAACTGATGAACGGCAATATTGACGGCAATCTTATTCAGTTGCAGGTCAATATTGGCGCGAGCAAAAGTCAGTCCACGTCAGAACTGCAGCAGAATCAGATAACCGGCAGCTCAGTGACCGGCGGCGGCAATGTCGCCATCGTTTCAACCGGTGCCAATAATCAAACGGGCGATATCAATATTATTGGCAGCGGTGTGACGGGTAATAAGATCACGCTGGCCGCAGAGAATGATTTGCTGCTTCAGGCAGCGAGTAACAGCAGTAAACAGACGACAGAGGACAATTCAAGCGGCTGGAGTGTCGGCGGTCATATTTCACTGGGAAAAGAGACCGGTATTGGCGTACAGGCCAGCGGTTATCTCGCTAAAGGCTCATCGGATGGCGAAACGACGGAGTACGTTAACACCCGCGTCAATGCGAAAGACAGTCTGAGCATCAGCAGCGGGCGCGACACCGTACTCTCTGGTGCACAGGCGTTAGCTGAGGGTATTACCGCCAGCGCAGGTCGTGATTTAACCCTCACCAGCCTGCAAGACACTGATGATTATAGCAGTGAGCAACAAAGTGTTAGCGGTGGTGCAAGCTTTACCCTTGGCAGCATGACGGGCTCTGCCGCTGTTAATATCAGCAAATCTAAAACGTCCAGCGAATATGCCAGCGTGGGTGAGCAGAGCGGCTTATTTGCAGGTGATAAAGGCTATAACATTGTTGTCGGCGATCGCACACAACTCAACGGCGCGGTGATTGCCTCCACAGCCAATGCTGCCAATAACGCCTTATCAACCGGTACGCTGGGCTGGGATGGCATTCAGAACAAGGCGGACTATAACGCCAGCAGCGTGGGGGTAAGCGCTGGATTCTCATCAATCGTAGATGACAGTGGCCGGCATAATACTGGTGGCGCACTGCCGGTAATCACCAATATCAACGGCAGTGCATCGGGGACCACCAGTTCAGCGGTCGCCAATGGCACTATTACGGTGCGTGATACCAGCCAGCAAACGCAAAACCTGAATGATCTCAGCCGTGATACTGACAACGCGAATGGCCAAATCGATAAAATTTTCGACCGGGAGAAAATCGAGCAAAACCAGGCGCTGGCACAGGCTGTCGGCCAGGTCGGCGTGCAGACCATGTAAAATGTCGTGCTGCAGGCTCGGCTGAATGCCAGAGATATTGCACTGGCAAGGCTGACAAAAACGGATGAGTACAATAATGCATCGCCCGCGGGCCAGCAGACGATGCTGGAGAATTCGCCGGAGTACATTGAGGCCGACAAGAAATACGGCATCGGCAGCCCATTCTGGACAGCTGGTACGGCAATCACCGGTGCACTGGCCGGACTAAGCGGCGGAGACATAAACCAGGCACTGGCCGGTGGGCTGGCTCCTTATCTGTCAGCCGTGGTGAAAAAAGCCACGGGTGATAATATTGCTGCAAATACGGCAGGGCATGCACTTGTCGGTGGCGTTATTGCCTGGCTGCAAGGCGGTTCTGCGGCCGGGGGCGCAGCAGGTGCGGCAGCGGGAGAGTTGGCCGCAACAGCCATCGCCAGCGAGTTGTATCCGGGCATTGAACCCGGTAATCTGACCAATGAGCAAAAAGCCAATATCAGTGCACTCAGCACGTTAGCCGCAGGTCTGGCAGGCGGGGTAGCCGGAGACTCGTCGTATGCGGCAGGCGCGGGTGCTGTTGGCGGTAAGGTGGCGGTGGAGAATAACTTTCTCAGCGTGACTCAGCTTGATAACTTCGCGCAGAAAGCCAGGACGTGTGAGGGTGCAGCCTGTCAGCAAGTGATTCAGGACATGGTAGATACCAACCTGAAACAGCAAAAAGAAATGGGTGAAACCTGTGTCGCATCACCAGATAAATGCGGGAAAGATTACGGTTTCCTGGTTGAACAATGGGACGTGTTCGATAAGACTATTAAACAGCTGGATGCTGATGGCAAGCTGCCTAATGAGTTCAAGAACTATCTTTCAGCGGTGTATTCATCCGGTATGGAAGCTGAAGGAACTGTTGCTAATATAGGGTGGCAACAGAAGTTTGAAGCGCTGGGACTTGATAAAGATACTGCGGCAGCGATGGCGGCCACCGTACCAGCATTGATTGCAGCTAAAGGCCCGAAAGGCAGCTCATTACCTACACCGAATTCGACTCCTGCGGCTAATGGGCTAAATTATCAGTCCAACCCAAAACATACACCTGGGCAACAGGGTTATAGCTTTAAAGCTGGAACAGAACCTAAAAATTCGATGGATCTATTTGGAATATCAGTTGTTAGTGGGAAAAAACGGTACGCGAAAGATGCAGAAGGTAATGTTCATCAATTTACAAATACAAATGATGGAACTTGGCATTGGTCGGGCAGCACAGGGGACAAGTCGGCACCGTTAAATAAAAATACAATCCCATCAGATGTTAAAAAGCAGTTAGATCTACCTAAGAAGGGTTGGTGATTATGATTTTTGGTGATCCAAATAAGTTCGCAATTTTAATGGATTATGTGCCGTTATGGAGTTCAGAAGGCGGATACAAAAATGGTCTATTTCACTTCATTGTTGATGGAAAATTTTTTCCTACTTATGCAAGTGTGGCTACTTTAAGCGGTGATATCAGCTGCTTGTCAGATGACAACGCTTTGATTACCGTTCCTGAAAACGAGTATTTATTTAAAGCAGATAAATTAGATTCCTTCTCAAAAATAATGAATGCAATGCTTCCTAATCTATTAGATCCGGATGCTGAGGTATCAGATGATTTTAAGGGGGACTATCGCTATCAAGCTTCGACATATAACTTAGAAAATGACACGTGCTATGTGTTTTCTGTTGGTTTTATGGGGAGCGTTAGAATATTAGCTGCTAAGGTTAGCTACTTAGATAGTAATGATACTGAAGGTTATGAGTGGAGAAATTATAACAATCTTGAAGTATATGAGGTTATTTTATTTAAGGATGAAGTACATGGCATAGTTAGTGAAGTAAAAGAAAAGTATGAATTAATATAAACAATAAACCCCGGCCTTAGTGTCGGAATTTTACTTCGCGCACTAACTAGTTATGCTTCTTCTGCCAGTTGGATGATCAATTGCCCCGGCTAGGTGATCACTTCGATCCTCTGTCCGGTGGTGAATCCGAGCGGCTCCAGCCATCTCCCCTTGATGGTCAGTTACGGCAGCGGGTTTGGCCTGCCGCCGTTGGGGCGGTAGCCGGCAATGCTCTTGCGGGCTTGGGGTGTGGCGGGTTCTGACTTATGATGCTGCTCAGCCATAATCAACTCCTTGTTAGTTACTTGTGGTCAGCGGGCTGGGATGTTCGAGCACCTCAGTTCCGCGTCTGCTAACTACTCCGTTTTACCAATCACGTTATCCAGCATCTCTGAAACAAACTTCTGCTTTGTCATCGGCATCTGCCGGATCGTATCGATCTGCTGCTCCAGCCGTGACGCCGGACCACGCTTCGCTGTACGTCTGGTCGGCAGCCACAGCAGCTTAGCCAGCGACAGGTTCAGGATCTGTGCCAGTTGCGGCAGCAGTGAGGCAGAAGCCTTGAGTCGCCCACCTTCATAATGCGCCATCGTCTGTTGGGCAATCTGCGCGGACGCAGGGCGAGTTAGCGGCGACCAAAGCCGCCAAAGAGAAGATGAAAGGCGTGACGGCGGATCAGCTGAAAGCGGCTGAGGATGACTGGCGGAAGGCGAATCCGGATAAAATACCGACGGCAGAGCAAATCAGCGAACAGGCCTATCAGACTTTTTATAACCAGGCGTTTAAAGATAGCGGTTTTGGCACGGGCGGCAGGGTACAACAGGCAATCCAGGCGGTGACAGCCGTGGTGCAGGGGCTGGCAGGCGGTGATATTGCGAAGGCGCTGGCGGGCGGTTCAGCGCCTTATCTGGCGGAGCAAATCCACGAGATGACTACCGATGCTTCGGGTAAGGTAAACACCGAGGCTAACCTGATGGCTCACGCGGTAGTAGGCGCGGTAATTGCGCAGATAAACGGCAACGGTGCGCTTGCAGGTGCGTCCGGAGCGGTCGCGGGTGAATATATTGCTCAGCAGCTGTATCCTGGAGTAAACCGCGAAGATCTTACTGAAGAGCAGAGACAATCTGTCAGTGCATTAGGTACACTGGCTGCTGGCCTGGTGGGTGGATTAGCCGGAGACAGCGCGGCGGATGCAGTAGCGGGTGCGCAGGCGGGTAAGAATGCGGTGGAGAATAATTATCTGCATGTGCCTGAGAAAACAGAGCTTGAGAAAGCGAAGCAAAAACTCCGGAACAGCAAAGATCCGGTAGAGCGTGAGCAGGCGCAGCAGAAAATTAATGAACTGCAAGAGCTGGATATCAGCCGCGATAAGAAGGTTATTGAGGCGTGCGGTAACGGTAAAGCCGAAAGTGCGGGCTGTGCGGGTGCAAGGCTGGAGGTTATCGCGGCCAAAGGCGGGTACGAAACCGGGCAGTACAATAACAAAGTCAGCGAGATGTACCCGGATGCTTACGGCAAGATCGTAAACCTGCTGAACATCACCAGTGTTGATGCGCAGAATCAGCAGCACGTGAAGGATGCGATGACTCAGTATGCAATGGATGTGCTGGGCGTTGATCGTAAAACAGCTCAGGGCTATGCCGAAACGAAGCAGGGAATGGATATTATTGTCGCTTCGGTAACGCCAATACTGGGAAGTGCTGCGGCAAGTAAGCTGGGGAACATAAGTACAGAAGCCAATATAAAAGCATCATTGCTGAAAGAAATGTCTTCTCAGGGAATAAAATACACACCTGAAAATATTGTGCAGGTTACAAAAAATCCCGATGGAAAAATTGTTTTCCTTAAGTCTGGAAATAATAAGGCAGGATTGCAACACATCATTGGTGAACATGCAAAAGACTTCGCAAATATCGGTGTTTCTGAGGCTCAAATTCCTACTGTTGTGATGAAGGCAGTCTCAGAAGGAAAAATTGTAGGATATCAAGGGAGAGGTACAGGGAGGCCTATATATGAAACGGTTATAAACGGCGAAGTCCATCGTCTTGCAATTACTGTATCTAGCAATGGTTTTATGGTAGGTGCTAATCCTGCCGGGAGAGTGAAGTGAAAATAATAAAATTAATGGCGGATTATTACTGCTTCCCACTATGGAATGACTCTCCTGGTGAGGTTGGTAATATTGATCCTGAAAGTCTACCTCTTTCAACTGAATTAAAGGCGAGACTTAATGATTGGTCTGAAAAATATGACTTAATACTGAATGATGATGATCCCGCATCGTCAGGCTTTGAGACCAAAGAAGATGAACAAAATTTCATCAGAGAAGGTGGTGAGTTAGCTAAATATCTTCAGATAGAATTAGGAGATAGTTATAAGATTACATATTACTCTGATTATTAAATAATAAACCCCAGCCTACTGGCTGGGATTTTACTATGTAATCCAGTCAGTTACCCTTCCCCCGCCAGCCGGATAATCAGCTGCCCGGCCTCCGGGATCACCTCGATCTTCTGCCCGGTATCAAAGCCAAACTCCGCCATCCAGTGCCCCTTCAGGATAATGGACGGAGACGCCTTAAACTTCCTTGCATCTCTGATATACCTCACGGTATAGCGCCGGGCTTGGGGTGTGGCGGGTTCTGACTTATGATGTTGCTCAGCCATATCAACTCCTTGTAAGTTGCTTGTGGTCAGCGGGCTGGGGTGTTCGAGCACCTCAGTTCCGTGTCTGCTAACTACTCCGTTTTACCAATCACGTTATCCAGCATCTCAGAAACAAACTCCTGCTTTGTCATCGGCATCTGGCGTATCGCGTCGATCTGCTGCTCCAGCCGTGACGCCGGGCCACGCTTCGCTGTACGTCTGGTCGGCAGCCCCAGCAGCTCATCCAGCGACAGGTTCAGGATCTGTGCCAGTTGCGGCAGCAGTGAGGCAGAAGCCTTGAGTCGCCCACCTTCATAATGCGCCATCGTCTGTTGGGCAATCTGCGCGGACGCAGGGCGAGTTAGCGGCGACCAAAGCCGCCAAAGAGAAGATGAAAGGCGTGACGGCGGATCAGCTGAAAGCGGCTGAGAATGACTGGCGGAAGGCGAATCCGGATAAAATACCGACGGCAGAGCAAATCAGCGAACAGGCTTATCAGACTTTTTATAACCAGGCGTTTAAAGATAGCGGTTTTGGCACGGGCGGCAGGGTACAACAGGCAATCCAGGCGGTGACAGCCGTGGTGCAGGGGCTGGCAGGCGGTGATATCGCGAAGGCGCTGGCGGGCGGTTCAGCGCCTTATCTGGCGGAGCAAATCCACAAGATGACTACCGATGCTTCGGGTAAGGTAAACACCGAGGCTAACCTGATGGCTCACGCGGTAGTAGGCGCGATAACTGCACAGATAAACGGCAACGGTGCGCTTGCAGGTGCGTCCGTAGCGGTCGCGGGTGAATATATTGCTCAGCAGCTATATCCTGGAGTAAACCGCGAAGATCTTACTGAAGAGCAGAGACAATCTGTCAGTGCATTAGGTACACTGGCTGCGGGCCTGGCGGGTGGATTAGCCGGAGACAGCGCGGCGGATGCAGTAGCGGGTGCGCAGGCGGGTAAGAATGCGGTGGAGAATAACTATCTGAGCGTGCCTGAGAAAACAGAGCTTGAGATAGCGAAGCAGAAACTCAACAGTAAAGACCCGGTCGAGCGTGAGAAAGCGCAGCAGACTATCAATGACCTACGTGAGAAAGATATCGCCAGCGACCAGAAAGTTATCGAAGCCTGTGGCAACGGCAATGCCGGAAGCGCGGCCTGTGCCGGAGCAAGGCTTGAGGTTATCGCGGCGAAAGGTGAATACGAAACCGGAAACTACAATAACAAAGTCAGTCAGATGTACCCGGATGCTTACGGCCAGATAGTGAACCTGCTGAGTATCACCAGCGTTGATGCGCAGAATCAGCAGCAGGTGAAGGATGCGATGGTGAACTATGCCATGGCACAGCTTAATGTTGATAAGGCGACGGCAGAGAATTACGTCGAAACCTATGACGGGATGCAGATGATCGCGTCCTCGCTAAAACCTGTTTTGGGTGCGGCTGTAGTCAGTAAAATAGCGGTGATAGCTAAGGAAGTAGTTGTTTATCCTTCAGGGATTAACTTCAGAATCGATCAGCCGAAACGTTTATCGACGGTAGACGGTTTTACACAGAAAAATGGGATTTCGGGGGGCCATAACGCCAGTGCGTTTTACGATGCTGCTAAGGAATACAATGTCAAAATCGTCAGTGAGACGCCTACTGGCGTAAAGGGTATTACTGAGGTGAAGTATTTAATACCGACGAAAGACCGGGCTGGAAATCTTACCGGAGATTACAAAGCGACACCTGAAACTAAGACCATCTACGATCCTAAGATATTCTCTGACCGGAAGATCTTAGAGCTTGGACAGCAGGCCGCTGCTAGCGGTTATAAAGAGGCTATGAGTAGCCCGAATGGTACGGCTAATGTTGTTGCTGGCGGTGTAAGCTTCAGAATATATGTGGATAAAACCACAGGTACAGTCAGAAACTTCCACCCGAATTAATTTGCAGGGGCATTGATATGAATAAGAACTTATTTGAAATGTCGGATGTACATTCAGGTTTAAATGAGATCATTGTAGGTTATTTTAATATCATGTTCTCTGATAAAGATCTTTTGGATGTTATTGAACATATTATAAAAAAGGTCGGTTTTAATACCGATGGTGCTTATTGCAATTTTCCAGATATGGAAAGTTATGACGAAAGTGAGCATTTTGAAGGGGTTGAATTTGCTGTTGGTTATCCCGCTTCTGAAGCAGATACTGTCATTGTTAGCGAAGAAACCTGCTATCAGTACGTCCGCCTGGCATGTGAAAGATATCTTTTGCTGCATCCTGAAGATACAGAAAAGGTAAACAGTTTACTGGCTAAACTTCCCTCATGATCTAAAAATCCCCGCCTTAAAAAAGCGGGGATTTTGCTTTTAGCGGTCAGCCCTTGCCGCGCTTGAGACAGTCATAGCGGGGCGATATCCGTCTGATAACCGGAATATCCCCGGTATCGTTCAGCGCCCCCGGAAATGCCCTGATCTACAGGTTCATCTTCTTCTTACTGAAGTGGGCGACGCTTAACCCCTCGGCACAGCCCCACAGCTCGCGGCTGTTCTGGGTGGTGATAACGATACAGTCGGGCATCACTCTGATTTTTATTGGCATGCCTGGTGTAAAGCCCGCCTGCGAAATCCACTCCCCCTGGAGCGGCAGATAGTTACAGCGCACCCGGTCATAAAACTCAGTGCGGATGCCCGCCCCGGTCTGGCGTGGTCATGCAAAATCAAAACCCAGTCCGGCAGGTGTGCACCAGGGCGACGTACCGCCGCCAGCGGGCCTCGCCAGCCCGCACCCGGCCAACCCGCGCCAGGCTGCGGAACCGTCACGGGTTACCAAAAGGGACGCCGGGGCTGCTATGATGCTCAGGTGGTTGCTCTTTAACAGTGGAAAAACGCGCGTCGGGGAAAAATGCTGCGGTGCCGAAAATGCACTGGCAAAAACTTGCCACAAGCTGTTGACTGCACAGGGAAAAGTGGTGTAAAGCGGCAGACTCTGCAACGGAAGATGTTGTTGTTGAGAATAACTCGCTGAGCGTTAAGGAAAACCAGTCCCGCGTTCAGGAAATGTCGCAGTGTCAGGGTAACAAAGCTTGTGAAGGTGCGGTCACAGATAAGTACAAGCAGATCTCAGCGGAACAGCAAAAGAGCGTTGTGGAGTGTCGTGGCGCTCAGGCCTGTGTTGATAAAGCGAATGAAGTTGGCAAGTTACAGGCTGATTATGCCAACCGT